>Ga0265798_10000495_pt1 | contig 65463 bp, 50 predicted proteins | sample P3T30metagenome_FD_192430 | JGI IMG/M metagenome (GOLD analysis project Ga0265798, IMG submission 192430) | Plant litter microbial communities from East Loma Ridge, Irvine, California - P3 T30 | ecosystem: Environmental > Terrestrial > Plant litter > Unclassified | place: USA: California... | reverse complement strand
TGTTAGTAGGCCGAGGCCTGCGATTAGTTTAGCATCTAAATGGAGTAGGGTTTCAGCTTAAAGCGTACAGCCTAAAGCCTAGAACCAAAAAACATTGCTAATTCAACAGAACGTAAACTATTTACAAAATGGCAAACAAAGTAGAAGTTAAAGACTTACTGGAAGCAGGTGTTCATTTCGGACACATGACCAGAAAATGGGACCCGAACATGGCCCCTTACATCTACATGGAGCGTAATGGAATCCACATTATCAACCTGTACAAAACCGCAGCCAAGATCGAAGAAGCCAATGAGGCCATGAAAAAGATCGCTGCATCGGGACGCAAGATCCTTTTCGTTGCGACCAAAAAACAAGCAAAAGACATCGTAGCCGAGAAAGCAAAAGCTGCCAACATGCCGTACATCACTGAAAGATGGCCTGGTGGAATGCTTACCAACTTCGTCACTATCCGTAAAGCGGTCAAGAAAATGACTTCTATCGACAAGATGAAAAAAGATGGTACTTTCGACACTCTTTCAAAAAAGGAGAAACTGCAAATCGACCGTCTTCGTGCAAAGCTTGAGAAGAACTTAGGTTCTATTTCTGATATGTCTAGATTGCCGGCTGCACTTTTCATAGTCGACATCAAAGCTGAACACATCGCAGTAAAAGAAGCACGCAAATTAAACATTCCGGTTTTCGCCATGGTTGACACCAACTCCGATCCACGCGAAGTTGACTACGTTATCCCGGCAAATGACGATGCTTCTAAATCTATCGACAAAATTCTTTCTTTGGTTTCCAACGCGGTTATCGAAGGTTTGAGCAACAGGAATTCAGACGCGACTTTCGACGAGTCTGACGAGGAAAACACTGCTGAAGCAGCAGCACCTAAGGCCGAAGCGCCAAAGGCTGAAGCAGCTCCGGCTCCTGAAGTGACGACTGACGAAGCTCCACGTGTGGATGACGCGGTAAAAACTGAAGAATAATAAACTTTATTTAAAGATTAAAAGATTGAAAGATTGAAAAATTATGGTTCCTTCGAATCAACTTCAATCTTTTAATCATTTAATCTTTTAATCATTTAATTAAAACATACATATGTCAACTATCACTGCTGCAGACGTAAACAAACTACGCACCGCTACCGGAGCTGGTATGATGGACTGCAAAAAAGCCCTTGTTGAAGCCGAGGGAGATTTCGACAAAGCGATCGAGATCCTTCGCAAAAAAGGACAAAAAGTAGCCGCCAACCGTTCAGACCGCGAGTCTACCGAAGGCGCTGCAATTGCTGTTGTCAATGCTGACAAAACTGAAGGTGTCGTCATCACGCTGAACTGCGAAACTGACTTCGTCGGTAAAAACGAAGGTTTCGTGAAATTGGCTACAGATCTGGCAAACCTTGCAATCAACTTCGATTCTAAAGACGCTTTCCTTGCCGCTGATTTCAGCGGGATAACAGTTGCCGACAAATTGATCGAGCAAACAGGCGTTATCGGTGAAAAGATCGAGATCGGTTCTTTCGAGAAACTTTCCGGAGCTTTCGTAGGATCATACATCCACGCCGGTAACAAGATCGCTACTTTGGTGTCTTTGTCCGCAAACGTAGAAGGCGCTGAAGAAGCTGCCCGCAACGTGGCCATGCAAGCAGCTGCAATGAACCCTATCGCGCTTGACGAGACTGGAGTAGATGCAGATACTGTTGCCAAAGAGATCGAAATCGCAAAAGACCAATTGCGCCAGGAAGGCAAGCCGGAGGCTATGCTCGACAACATCGCAAAAGGTAAATTGCAACGTTTCTTCAAAGACAATACATTGGTAAACCAGGATTACATCAAAGATTCTTCTTTGAACGTTTCCTCTTACGTAAAATCAGTAGATTCAAACCTTACTGTGACTGGCTTCAAAAGAGCTGCTCTAGGTTAATTATCATTCACTATTGATAGGAAAACCTCGCTTAACGGCGGGGTTTTTCGCTTTTATGGCGCAACGGCGGGATGGGTTTCGGTCGCTGGTTCTGGCTGGGTGCCGCCGTCGGGCTATCCGCTTTATCTTTTAAGATTCGGGGCGGCCTGCGGCCGCCCCGAATCTTAAAAGGATGCCGCTTCTATCCCTTGCGCACCACATTACGGCATCTGCCTTATTGCGACAACTTCCTCACCTCTATACATTTGGCGGATAATCAACAAATCCGATCAAATGAAAAAAAATTACCTCATTATAACCACGCTCTTTTTGCAATTCCTCGCATCCGCGCAATGCTGGTCTGAGGCAACAAGCGGTTATGCCCACACCATCGCAAGAAAATCCGACGGCACCTTATGGGCGTGGGGATCCAACGGAAGCGGAGAACTCGGCCTCAACAATTTCACGAACACCTCGACACCTTCACAGATCGCAGCCGATAATGATTGGTCCTATATCTCCGCCAATAAAGACCAAACTTTGGCCATACGTACCGACGGCACGCTTTGGGGATGGGGACTCAACACTTACGGCCAGGCAGGATCGATCCTCCAAACCATGATCGGCCTCCCGACCCAGATAGGAACCGCAAACGACTGGCAAACCGTCAATGCCGGCGCTTTTTTCGGTCTCGGCGTCAAAACCAACGGGACACTTTGGGGCTGGGGAAGCAATGGAAACGGGATTTTCGGAAACGGCACATTCAACAGCAGCTTCGTCCCTATCCAGTGCGGGTCCGCAACCGATTGGCAAAAAGTCAGCGGAGGCGATCACCAAATGCTGGCCATCAAGACAAACGGTACGCTTTGGTCCTGCGGATGGAACCAATATGGCGAAGTGGGCGACGGAACCGGCGTGATCCGAACCACGCACGTACAGATCGGCACTTCGACATGGCTGGAAGCCTCAGCCGGCTACTCCCATTCCGTTGCCATTAAATCTGACGGGACGCTTTGGGCTTGGGGTTGGAACAGCAACGGCCAATTAGGCGACGGAACGCTTACGAACAGAAACGCGCCCGTGCAAATTGGAAATGCTTCAGATTGGGCCGCGGTTTCGGCAGGCCAGGCGCACACGCTCGCACTTAAATCGGACGGCACACTCTGGGGCTGGGGATTGAATAACTCCGGACAGATCGCAAACAGCGCCTCGGTCCAGACCACTCCGTTTCAGATCGGGACGGCGGATGATTGGGTAAGCATCGACGCCAGCGGAACGCACTCTGTCGCCATCAACTCCGACGGAACGTTATTTACGTGGGGTTACAATTCCCACGGCCAACTCGGGACGGGCAATACGGCCTCAACCGCTAATCCATACAACGTAGGTTGTCCGCCTAGCCTTAGCACTAACGGATTGGCGTCTGAAGCCAAAATTTCTCTATACCCCAACCCTGCTCAGGACAAGGTTGTCATTTTCTCTGCATCTGAAACTACGTTCGAAATCATGGACGTGGTCGGCAAATCTATCCAAAAAGGGAAACTTAACGCCGGCCACAATCCGTTTGATATTTCTTCGCTAGAGTCCGGGACGTATTTTGTCAGAATCCCGGGAATTGCAGTCCGGACGTTGAAGCTGATGAAGCAATAAAGCATTTAACAATTACGGCAGAAAAACTGTAGCTGTATCTGGAAAATATCGGCTAACTTCGGAAGACCTAACAGTTTTTGAAAACCTGTTAGGTCTTTCGCTTTAATGCGCTATAATTTCAAGGACTTCAGCACCGCCGTAATCGCAACGGTTTAAGTATATTTACGAGTATAAACAACCGTGTCCTTTCCCTTGAAAAAGCACCTTCTCATACTCTTGCTCCTCGCGCTTTCCGCATTGGCCCAACCCAAAAAGTACCAGTCGCTTTTATGGGAAATTTCCGGCAACGGACTTGCCAAAAAGTCCTATCTCTACGGCTCCATGCACGTGAGCGATAAGGTGTCCTATCATTTATCAGATGCGTTTTTTAAACATCTGCTCGCCTCCGATTACGTTGCCACGGAAAGTGATCCTTCCACGTGGATCGACCTCTACGACGTCCTGAATCCGAATTTGTCCGCCGCATCAGGACAACCTTTTTATTCCCGGTTTTACCAAAAGCCGCTTGCAAAAGAAGCCCTTTATCCGTTGTTCGTCAACGACAACAATATGGTGAACAACCTGTTATCGCGCACAAATGAGAACCAGAAAGATTATCAGGAAGACACGTATCTGGACATGTTCATTTACCAGACCGGCCGGAAGTACAAAAAGAAAGTAATCGGGCTCGAAGACGCCAAAACATCCATGATTTCCGTCCTTAACTCTGAAAATCCAGGCGAGGAACCAAAAGACGAGAACGTCCAGACACTCATGAAAGTCCTTCGCGACCGCTCGTTCAATCAGGCCATGCTCGACTATTATCGGGAGAAAAACCTCGATATGCTCGATTCGCTTTATGTGCTGATGACACCACCGGCTTACCACAAAGCGCTGATTACAGACAGGAACGGCGTAATGTTGAAAAGCATCGATTCCATCATCAGGAAAGGAAGTTTATTCGCGGCAGTCGGGGCTGCCCACCTGCCCGGCAAACGGGGCCTGATCGAAATGCTGCGGGAAAAAGGCTATTCTGTCAAGCCGGTCATCGATGCGTATACCCATATCGGACAAAAGAACAAAAAGACGATCGACGGCTATTTCTCCAAACCTGAATTCCGGCTTTACAGATCTTCCGACGCCATGATCGCGCTGCCTATGCTGACGCGACAAATCCATAATGGAGACGACGTCGCCACGCCCGACCTCGCAAACGGCGGGATCATTAACGTGAAGCGCCTTCCGCTGCGGGATTACATGAAAAAAGGAGAAGGGTTCGGCCCCGCGACTTTAGACAGTCTTTTTTATGAGAACATACCGGGCAATATCGTGTCAAAAAAGTTTTATTCGGATGGAATTGCCAGTATTTACGACATCGCCAACACGACCAAAACCGGGAATTTCCAGCGCTACCGATATTACGTAACCCCACTCGAGGTCATCTGCGTCAGCATGAACGGTAACGGTTCGTATGTGAAACTTTACGAGAACGAGGTTTTCCCGGCTGTCAAACTCAAAAAATACAGTGCTTCGTGGGAAACCGTAGCTCCGGAAAAAGGCGGTTTTTCAGTGAATGTTCCTTCCTACTACGCAATGTATGGAAACCGCAAATCCCCGATACCTCAAAACATCGGGATACAAGCTTATGACGCGTCCGAAAAGGCCTACTATTTCGTTACCGAGCAAACGATGGACGACAACCAGACGCTTGAATCTACAGCCTTCGAGCTCAAGCGGATCCAGGACGAATTCTTTTCTCAAATGGGTATTTCCGCAGATCCCGATTCGGGAACTATGTACGACAACAGCTACATATCACGTGCAAAACTAGGCAATCGCAACGTTGCGCTCAAGACGATAGTAAGCGGGCAGAAGTACTATTTGCTGGGAACGGTCGACGCTTCCGCGGATAACACCCGCAAATTTTTCACCTCATTCGAATTCAGGCCTTTTATTCCAGACACCAATCCCGAAAAATTCAGCGATGAGGACGGGCACTTTTCCGTTTATCTTCCAAAATCGGAAAACGAAAAACATTTCTGGCAGATCAAGGATCAGAATGCATCGGTTGCCAGTGAGCGCAAAAACCTGTTCCGGACAAAAGACAGGCAGTATTCGTTCGTGTCATCATCCGGAAAGACCGTCGACATTTTTGCCTGGACCTACCACCGGTATGATCATGTCCGATCGATGGATTCGCTCAGGTCGAGCATACGGAAAAACATCCTGGATGATTACAACAAGATTGCGGACGAGGAAAGTGCCACAGTCGAGGAACTCGTTTTGCCCGATTATGAATTACACGCGTCTCAGGATAGTCCAGTCTCGACGTGGGAGAAGCAATTGAAAAACAATCGCGACAAGCGCCTGAGCAAAAGGAATGCGGTCATTTCAGAAGAAAAGGAAACATTTTATCCGGAACGAAATTTAACCCGCATCGACCTTGTGGCTGAACGTCCGGACTGTGCCCAAGCCGTGAAATATGCGGCCTTTGTGCAGGACGGCTACATCTGGTATATGCGCTCCCTCTTGGAAAAAGGCAGGATGAAGGATGATTTTCTCGACCAGCTCGCAGATTCGTTCGTATCGACTGCACAACCGCCGTACCAATCGCTCTTTGCGAAAAAAACGGCCACTTTTATTGCCGATGCAAGAAGCGAGAACGACAGCATCCGGTATTCCGCATTTGACTCGGCCCATCTGTTGCGGGTTGAAAAAGCGGATTTTTCAGCGCTGTCTGACTTCGTTTCGACATTTGAATTCCGGCCGGATGAAATTCCCGTCCAGGCTTCCTTTATCGAACGGATTGGTGCGTTAGACGATCCTAAAGTTATTCCGTTTTTAGAAAATTCGTACAGGAAGGCCGGCGTCAACTCTATGGTGCAACTTTCCGTCATCAGGGCCCTGGCGAAACAAAAATCCAAAAAAGCATACGAAAAGATCGCGGAATTGTTTGAATATGATTTGCCGCTTTCGAGCAACGGTTCCGAAATCGCGGCTTTGTTCGAACTTTTTGGCAACGATTCCGACAACAGCGCGATCTTGTACCCGAACGTTCTTCAGTATTATGGGGTGTCCGAATACCAGGATCCGATCGTCCGCTTCACAAAAAAGCTGATCCGCGAGCAAAAGGCCAACCCGAAGAAACTCAAGCCATTCAGAAAAATGCTGTTGGCCGACGCCCGTCTTGAAACGAAGCGTACCCTGGTTTCAAAGGCCCAAAAAGCCGCAAACGCGGGCCTGGATTACGAGCCGGAAATCGAAACGGGGAATCTGCGCCACTACGTGAATTTGCTCTACGCTTTCCAAAACGACAAAGCCGTAGCGGATTGGTTCGCACGAATTTCAACTCTCGGATTACCGGAAATCGATTATGAACTGGCAGCGCTGGAATTGGATTCAGGTGGACGGCCCGACGAATCCAGGATCGCTTCACTACTTGAAAATCCGGCGACAGGCTTCCGAACGTTTCGCCTGCTTAATGACGAGAAACAACAGGTCCCGGACTGGAACGAGGATGAAATTGCGCGCGCTCTGGTTTCGTATTTCGCAGATGCCGACGAGGATTCCACTATGGAATTCCTGGCCAAAAAACAAATTATCATCGAGCAGAAAACGGCGACGGTTTTCTTTTTCAGAACTGTAAAATCGCCTAAAAATACCGGGTATGGCGGGAATATCCAGATCGAGTCGGCAGCCTTTCTCAATGGGCCGGACGGCATAGATCCTAAAGCATGGAAAGCGCTTCCCTCGTCAAACGTTACTTCTTTTGAGGATATGGAGAGCGAATTCGACGTCATTATCGACCGGCTTATGAATTCCGAACACAAAAGGACGTCGTTCGGCAAACAATCCGATGCCCGATACGATCCGGAATATGAATTTTGAAGCAGGCGGAGTCGTGCTCCTGCCCCGTTTAACAGTAATTACCGATGTTCAAAACCAGAAAAGATACGCTTTATGTAATCCTCGCGGGAATTTTCATAACCAATGCTGTTGTGGCCGAACTCATTGGCGGCAAGCTGATTTTCGTAGGTGAAACCGTGATGAGCATAGGGATTTTGCCATGGCCGGTCGTCTTCTTGACCACCGACCTGATCAATGAATATTTCGGGCAAAAAGGAGTCAGGAGGCTGTCCGTGATTACGGCCGGATTGATCGCCTATTGTTTTATCGTGCTGTTTTGCGCGTTGCGGATTCCGTCGGCAGATATCGGCGGGAACGTCACCGACGGACAGTTTTCGGCGGTTTTCGGACAGAGTTTGTGGATCATTGTCGGGAGCATCATAGCGTTCCTGGTTTCCCAATTGATCGACGTTACGATCTTTCACCTTGTAAAAAAGCGGACGGGAAAGCGCATGATCTGGCTCCGGACGACTGGTTCTACTGTTATATCCCAACTTTTCGACAGCTTCATCGTGCTTGGGATCGCGTTCTACATGACCGGAAAAATCGACTTTGACACTTATATAAAGTCAGGATTTACAGGGTACACCGTAAAATTGGTGATCGCCGTTTTGCTTACTCCCGTTATTTACCTCGCTCACTGGCTGATCGACAGATTCGTAAACGAGGCAGGAAACGAACATTAGGATGCTGATCGTTCGCGTAGTTAGCCCGGATGGAAGCGGTCAGCCCGCAGGTTTGAAGCCAAACATTTTGAAAGTTGGCGTGGCGACTAGCGGAAGCCGGCGCCGGGTTTACAAAATGCGGCTTCAGGCCGAGGACTAAAAGCGTACAGCCGGATCAGCTCCTTAAATCTGGAAAAATCGCCCGGATCTCGTCATAAACGATTTCGCCTTTGACGATGTTAAGCCCTTTGGCCAGATCGGGGAACCTGGCGCAAGCCTCTTCATATCCAAGGTTCGCGAGTTTCAAAACGTAAGGGAGCGTCACGTTCGTAAGCGCCAGGGTCGACGTGTAGGGCACCGCTCCCGGCATGTTCGCTACGCAATAATGAACGATGTCGTCGATTATGTAGGTCGGATCTTCGTGCGTCGTGGCATGAGTGGTCTCGAAACATCCGCCCTGGTCGACGGCTACATCGACCAAAACCGTTCCCGGACGCATTTCCGTAAGCATGTCCCTTGTGATAAGTTTAGGCGCTTTCCCACCTTTGATCAGCACGCCGCCAACGATTAAATCGTGGTTTCTGATGTGGCGCCTGATGTTGTACTGGCTCGAATATTCGGTAACGACGTGGCTCGGCATGATATCGTTGACGTGCCGCAGCCGTTTCATATTGATGTCCAGAATGGTCACATGCGCTCCGAGCCCTGCAGCCATTTTCGCAGCCTGGACTCCAACGACGCCGGCTCCCAAAATCAAGACTTTTCCAGGCGGAACTCCGGGAACGCCACCGAGCAGAACACCGCGGCCCTTAATAGGTTTTTCCAGATATTTGGCGCCTTGCTGGATGGCCATGCGTCCTGCGACTTCGCTCATCGGGGTCAGGAGCGGCAGGTTGCCGTCCTCGTCCTCTACCGTTTCGTATGCAATGCAGATGGCGTTGCTGTCGATCATGGCCCGGGTGAGTTCCGGACTCGACGCAAAATGGAAATAGGTAAAAATGACCTGTCCGGGTTTTATAAGCGGAAATTCCTGCGGGATCGGCTCTTTGACTTTGACGATCATGTCCGATACTTCATAGACCGCCTCGATGCTTGATACGATTTGCGCCCCAACCGCTGTATAATCTTCGTCCGGGAAACCGCTTCCGGAACCGGCGGATGCTTGAACGCAAACGGAATGTCCGCTTCTGACCAGTTCATAAACACCGGCCGGAGTTAACCCGACGCGGCTCTCATTATTCTTGATTTCTTTTGGCAGGCCAATTTTCATAGGGTCAAACTTTAAGATTTGACCAAATATATTCATTTACCCCTATAAAATTTCAGGGTAAAACATATTTCCATAAAAATTACAGATTCAGCGCTTTGAGGAATAAGCTTCTGGGAATTTCGGAACAACCGAGGCTTTGAAGATGATCATTGTGGATCTGGCAGTCGATGAGGCGGTAATTATCCGATTCCAGTTTTTTCGCCAACACAATAAAGGCCGCCTTGGACGCATTGGAAACTTTTGAAAACATGCTTTCTCCGCAAAAGACGTTGCCGAGATCGATGCCGTACAACCCGCCGACGAGCTCGCCGTTTTGCCAAGTTTCCACCGACTTTGCGTGGCCCAGGCGGTGAAGCTCGAGGTAGGCGGCTTTCATTTTATCGGTAAGCCAGGTGCCGTTCTGGCCTTTGCGGTCTGTTTTCTGACAGTTTGATATCACGCCTTCGAAATCCTGGTTAAATGTGATTTGGAACGTGCCTTTGCGCAGTATGCTTCTCATGCTTTTCGACACGATGAGATTTCCGAAAAGCAGCACCATTCTGGGATCTGGGGACCACCATAAGATAGGATCGTCTGCGTTGAACCACGGGAAAATGCCGTTTCGATAGGCGAGCATCAGTCTTTCCGGCGACAGATCTCCTCCAACTGCGAGGAGTCCGTCGTAATCGGCTTCGTCGACATTGGGAAAAACGAGTTCTTTGGTAAGGAGATACATGCGGGTATTGGCTTTTCCAGGATAAAAATCTGAACTGAATCCGAATCAGACGATTTTCTGCAAAAGTACAATCTATTTAAAATATAAAACAAAAAACCCGGCAGTCGCGAAACTCCGGGTTGTTTATATTTTGCAAATTCCTAGAACGGAAGATCGTCATGCTCTTCCTCATTAAAATTTTGCGCCGGAGCGAAAGGCTGCGCCGGAGCCTGAGGCGCTTGTTGCTGATACTGAGGCGGCTGCTGCTGAAATTGCTGAGGCTGCTGCTGATACTGCTGAGGAGCGTCTGCCTGAGCTCTTTCGATCCTCCAACCCTGGATCGTATTGAAATAACGGGTTTCGCCTTGTGGGCTGACCCATTCGCGGCCGCGCAGGTTGATCGATACTTTTACATCTTCGCCCGGACGGTAGGAATCCAGCATATCGGTCTTGTCCTGGGTGAATTCTATCATGATATGCTGCGGATATTGCTCATCCGTAGTCACGACCAGTTCTCTTTTCTTGAATGAGGCGCTCACCTGCTGGGTCGGGTTGATCACCTTGATTTTTCCTGTTACTTCCATTATTTCTCTTTCTTTGTTATACTTTTTTGGCCAATAAGACTTTCCACGCTGAAAGCACCTCGTTTTTATCGATGTACTCCTTTGCCAGGCGGTGGCGGTTTAGCTCGTCGCCTGAACTCAGGACGCCTTTCACCTCGAAATCCTGTTTTACAAAGATAGCGACTTCTTCGTCTGTCGGCAAGGCTTCGACGTTTCCTAAAATACCGAGGTCGTTTCCGCTGAAAACGGAGCTTTTTCGGATCGTTTCCGGAATCGCGTCCACTCCGATGCCTAACGTTGTGAGCGGTTTTGGCACTTCGAACAGGCCTTCGTTCGATCGTGAATACCAATTGGCGCCCAATCTTGAGACAAGGTCGATCTTGTGCTGGTCGATATTGCCCTGTTCATCCAGAACATCTTCGGAAACATGCATTTTCAAAACTTCGCAAATGATCAGGTTGCCGGCGCCGCCTTCGCTTCCCAGCCTGATGATCTCGTTGATCCTGCATTCGAATTGCACGGGCGATTCCGCTACGCGATGCGGTTTTACAAGGTCAGACGGAACTGCTGTCAAACCGGCTTTTACGAACTCGTTCACGCCTTCAGGATATTCCGTACTGGACAGTGAGGCTTGCTGTACGATGTCATAATTTACAACATTTATCACCACTTCGCGTGTAGCATCGGCGTTGATTAAGGTATGCTTGATCGTATTGTCGCGCACACGCCTTGAAGGTGAAAAGATCAGGATCGGAGGGTTGGTACTGAACAGGTTGAAGAAACTGAACGGCGACAGGTTCGGATTGCCGTCTACGTCCATGGTACTTGCAAATGCTATCGGACGCGGCCCGACGGCAGACTGCAGGTATCCGTGCAATTTCTGGGTTGTAATTTCGCCCGGAACGATACTGATCATGCTTGATTAGGTTTAAGCAAATGTAATAATCGCAGGTTGGAATCTGGTTTAAAAGGGTGGGGAAGTTATTAACCGATTTTGCTATGGTAAAATCAGACAGGTCTTAAATATTAAAGTAGAAGCACTACAAACTCATTTCCCTAAGCACGCCTTCCAACCTATTAAAATTTTCTTCGTTTTTTTCAGGTGCGAACTGAAGTATGGTCTTATATAGCTTTTCGTCGGTAAAGCGCATCCGAAATGAAAATTCCGTCCGATGATCATCCAACATCGCCATTTCCACGATCATATAAAAGTGCGGGTTCGAGATCCGGTCCCATTCAATGCGTTTTTCCGGATCAATAACCGTAAATACCGCTTCGTTTTCATAATTGCCTTTTTCAGGACCGTGCATGGTGTAGCGCCAGGTTCCGCCAACGCGAAAGTCGAATTCATGGAACGTATTCGTGAATCCGTCCGGGCCCCACCACGTTTTCAGGTGCTGCGGATCTGTCATCGCCTTATACACTTTTGAAACAGGAAAACCGAACTCACGTCTGCTGAAAATGTCCATAAATTTTTTTCTAAATTTAGAAAGATTTAACTTCACCAATGTCGTGATTTTTATTTTTCCGGCTTTGCAATGTGTTATCTCATTACCGCTTCCCCAACGATCTATGAGATATTTGAATTTCACGTCTAAGTTTAGGTTTTCAGCGGGCGTGATCTCAAGCGAAACTAATTTCGCCAACTTTTGAAAAGGGTTGATTTCACAGGTGCTAACAAAAATTAACAAATTGTAATGTATTAGTTTTCAATATATTGCGTTTAATATTTTTAGTACCTGAAGCGTGTTGGTTTGTTAAAAACTCCCCCTGATTGTTTAAAAGTTTGGCTTTTTTAAACCGTCTCGATTGGCAATCTTTGTAATCACGATAAAAACAAAATTTTTTGTTAAAATCCCCCAAAGAAAAAGAGCAATAATGGCAGCGATTGAACCGATACTCCAGGAGAATAAAAACCGCTTCGTGATCTTCCCGATCAAGCATCACGACATTTGGGAATGGTACAAGAAAATGGAGGCGAGTTTCTGGACAGCCGAGGAAATCGACCTTCACCAGGACCTCAACGACTGGAACAACAAGCTTACGTCCGACGAAAAATATTTCATCAAACACATTCTGGCATTTTTTGCTGCTTCCGACGGAATCGTAAACGAAAACCTAGCGGAAAACTTCGTCAACGAGGTGCAATATGCCGAAGCCAAGTTCTTCTACGGATTCCAGATCATGATGGAGAACATCCACAGCGAGACCTATTCGCTCCTGATCGACACCTACGTCAAGGATGAAACCGAAAAAAACCAGCTTTTCACGGCTCTGGACGTTTTTCCAGCGATCAAGAAAAAAGCCGATTGGGCCCTGCGCTGGATAGAATCCGACTCGTTCGCCGAAAGATTGATTGCATTCGCCGCCGTTGAGGGAATTTTCTTCTCGGGTGCGTTCTGCTCGATTTTTTGGCTCAAAAAACGCGGACTCATGCCGGGACTTACGTTCTCGAACGAGCTGATTTCGCGTGACGAGGGCGTCCACTGTGACTTTGCCGTACACTTGCACAACCATCACCTGGTAAACAAGGTTCCGAAAAACCGTATTCAGGACATTATCGTCGATGCGTTGAACATCGAGCGTGAGTTTATTACGGAATCGCTTCCGGTGAGCCTTATCGGAATGAACGCCAACCTGATGACGCAATATCTCGAATTCGTCACCGACCGCCTGCTCGTCGAATTGGGCTGTGACCGCGTCTACAACGTAACAAATCCGTTCGACTTTATGGACATGATTTCGCTTCAGGGCAAGACGAACTTTTTCGAAAAGCGCGTGTCCGAATACCAGAAAGCGGGCGTCATGAACAACGACACCGACTCCCAGAAAATCAGCTTCGACGCCGATTTCTAGCGGATTACGACCATCGCATATAACAGGTCGATCCTTTCGGCCCGATAATACGATTCAAAAAACCAGCGATTACCGGATTTCTTCCGGAGTTTCCCGATTCCGGATACCATCCGCACCAAAAATATTTCAATAATCTCTAAAGAGTGACCTTATGTTTGTAGTAAAAAGAGACGGCAAGAAAGAGCCGGTAATGTTCGACAAGATCACCGACAGAATCAAGATTTTGTGCTACGGGCTCAATGACCTCGTAGACCCTGTGAAAGTCGCCATGCGCGTAATCGAAGGTCTTTACGACGGCGTGACGACATCAGAGCTCGATAATCTTGCTGCCGAAACCGCGGCCTCGATGACCGTAACCCACCCTGATTTTGCCCAGCTCGCAGCCCGTATTGCGGTTTCCAACCTACACAAGAATACCAAAAAGTCGTTCTCTGAAACGATGAGCGATATGTACCACTACGTGAATCCGAGGACGGGGCAGGAAGCGCCTTTGTTGTCTGACGAAGTGCACGAAGTGATCATGGCCAATGCTGAAAAACTGGATTCCGCCATCATTTACAACCGCGATTTCAATTACGACTACTTCGGATTTAAGACGCTGGAACGCTCGTATTTGCTGAAGATCAACGGCAAGATCGTGGAACGTCCGCAGCACATGCTGATGCGCGTTTCCGTCGGGATCCATTTCAACGATATCGATTCGGCCATCGAAACGTACGAACTGATGTCTAAAAAGTTCTTTACGCACGCTACTCCGACGTTGTTCAACGCAGGAACGCCGAAACCTCAGATGTCGTCTTGTTTCCTTCTGGCTATGAAAGACGATTCGATCGACGGCATTTACGACACGTTGAAAAGCACGGCCAAGATCTCGCAATCGGCGGGCGGTATCGGGCTTTCGATACACAACGTCCGCGCCACCGGATCGTATATTCGCGGCACGAACGGAACCTCCAACGGAATCGTCCCGATGTTGCGCGTTTACAACGATACGGCCCGTTACGTCGATCAGGGCGGCGGCAAGCGCAAAGGTTCGTTCGCGGTTTACATCGAACCGTGGCATGCCGATATCTTCGACTTCCTCGACCTGAGAAAAAACCACGGAAAAGAGGAAATGCGTACACGCGATCTGTTCCTTGGCATGTGGATCCCGGATTTGTTCATGAAACGCGTTCAGGAAGACTCGTTCTGGACGTTGATGTGCCCTAACGAATGCCCTGGACTGTATGACGTCCACAGCGAGGAATTCGATGCTTTGTATCTGAAATACGAGGCTGAAAACCGCGGACGCAAAACGATCAAAGCGCGTGAAATCTGGGAAAAAATCCTTGAATCGCAAATTGAGACGGGATTGCCGTACATGCTGTACAAAGACGCCGCGAACCGCAAGTCGAACCAGAAGAACCTGGGCACGATCCGTTCGTCGAATTTGTGCACGGAAATCATCGAATACACGTCTCCCGACGAGATCGCGGTTTGTAACCTGGCGTCGATTTCGCTTCCGATGTTTGTCGAAAACGGAAAATTCGATCACCAGAAGCTATACGACGTTACCAAACGCGTGACGCGCAACCTGAACAAGGTTATCGATCGCAATTACTATCCGCTTATCGAAGCTGAAAATTCCAACATGCGCCACCGTCCCGTAGGATTGGGCGTACAAGGTCTGGCCGATGCGTTTATCAAGTTGCGACTTCCGTTTACAAGCGACGAAGCCAAGCAGATGAACCAGGAAGTCTTCGAAACGCTCTATTTTGCAGCGGTTACGGCTTCTATGGAATTGGCTAAGGAAGAAGGAAAATACTCGTCTTACGAAGGTTCCCCTATTTCTCAGGGAGAATTCCAGTACAACCTTTGGGGACTTAAGGATTCCGACCTTTCCGGACGTTGGGACTGGGCGTCATTGCGCAAGGAAGTTATGGAACACGGCGTACGCAACTCGCTTTTGGTCGCTCCGATGCCTACCGCTTCGACTTCGCAGATCCTCGGAAATAACGAGGCTTTCGAACCTTACACGTCGAATATTTATACGAGAAGGACCCTTTCCGGCGAATTTATCGTCGTAAACAAGCATTTGCTTGAAGATCTTGTAGACCTTGGCATCTGGAACGAAACGTTGAAGCAGGAAATCATGCGCAACAACGGATCGATCCAGGACATCAACGGCATTCCTGACGCTATCAAGGAACTGTACAAGACGGTTTGGGAAATGTCGATGAAAGACATTCTCGACATGTCGCGTCAACGCGGATATTTTATCGACCAGTCACAATCGCTGAACCTTTTCATGGAAGGCGCCACGTATGCGAAACTTACGTCGATGCACTTCTACGCATGGCAGTCGGGATTGAAGACGGGCATGTATTATCTTAGAACTAAAAGCGCTGTGGATGCGATTAAGTTTACGCTCAACAACGACAAAAAGCAAGAACCGGTCGCAGAACCTGTTGCCGTCGAAGTCCAGGCAGAAGGAGAAGCTGTTTCGGCTGAAGAATTCCGCGCCATGATAGAGCGTTCGCGCAATGCGGAACCGGACGACTGCGAAATGTGCGGTTCATAATTTGAAGACATATTGTATAAAGAGGAAGTTTCGGCTTCCTTTTTATGTTTTATATTGTGTAAGGAAATTCCATGAGGTATTTTCCCGAATTGAGTTAATCACCAAAAATCTTAATTAATGAAACCATTTGAAATCACGCCGGATATGCAAGCCACAAAAGGCATCCGGCTTGCGCATTTGTTCATCGACTATTTCGGATTTTTCGCCATCCTGGTCATAGTAATGTTCCTGGCCGGATTCGTGGCGACAGCGATCGGATACCAGGATTTCCTGATATGGCTGACGAGCGAATCGTTGTCGGTCAACCTGGTCAGCATTCTCTTATACCTGCTTTATTATTTTATATGGGAAGCCATGGCTGCACGCACCCTCGGAAAACTGATCACAGGGACTATCATCGTAGACGAAAATGGCGAAAAACCTACAGTCCGCGCGGCATTTATCAGAACAGTTTGCCGTCTGATACCATTCGAATATTTCAGTTTTTTAGGTGAAAGAGGCTGGCATGACAGCATTTCCAATACATACGTCGTGAAGAAGCACATTTACCTGATCCGGAAAAATGAGGTCATCGAAATGGACGAAATCGGTCAAAAAAGTGAAATTATCTAAACAATGGCAAAAGAGAAAAAAGGTGTCTACACCGGAAAAATAGAAAAAGACGAAAACGGAAATTATTTCTGCGGGGAATACCTGCTCGATTTCCAGTACACCGAATCGGGAAATTTTAAAGTTGGCGATGAAGTCAACCTCAAAACTGTAATTGCAAATCCAAGTAATGCCAGCAACGAAAAGTATCCGAAGAAATCCCGGAACTTCTTTTTGGCGAATGAAAAAAAGTAATACGTCGAATGTCGAATGTCAAATGTCGAACGACCGTTGATGTCGAATGCCGAAAGTCGAAAGTCGAACGACCTTCAGACAGGATTTGAACATCAACTTCCTTATTACTCCCATTCGCTAATTCGCTAATTCACCCATTCGCTAATTATCCACATTCGCTAATTCACCCATTCGCTAATTATCCTCATTCGCTAATTCGCTAATTGACCAATTCGCTAATTCAAATATTAAAATGATGCACTGGGAACAACTCCTTTCCCTCAAAAAGCAAGGAGACAAAAACAAGCGCCTGCGCAAAGAGGAAGCCGACACACGTCTGGGTTTCGAGGTCGATTATGACCGGATCATTTTTTCGTCGGCGTTCAGGAGCCTGCAGGACAAAACTCAGGTCATCCCGTTGTCGAAGACCGATTTTGTGCATACGCGCCTGACACATTCTCTCGAAGTTTCGGTGGTCGGACGTTCTCTCGGACGCTTGGCCGGCAAGCAAATCCTGGAAAAATATCCGCATCTTTCAAGTGCTCACGGCTTTCACATGAACGATTTCGGAGCGATCGTCGCAGCTGCCGCTTTGGCGCACGACATCGGGAACCCGCCGTTCGGGCATTCCGGAGAGAAGGCGATAGGCGAATATTTTAAAAGCGGAAAAGGGCGTCAGTTCAAGGACAAGCTTACTGAAAAGCAATGGCAGGACCTCATTGATTTCGAGGGAAATGCCAACGGGTTTTCCGTCCTTGCAGGTTCGCGCCCCGGGAACGAAGGCGGTTTGCGGATTTCGTATGCGACGTTGGGTGCGTTTATGAAGTATCCGAAAGAAAGCCTTCCGAAGAAACCGACTTCGCATATTTCCGATAAAAAATACGGCTTTTTCCAGGCGGACAAAGATTTTTTTATGGAAGTTGCTTCAGATCTGGGCCTTATCCCCAACAAATCCGGAGAGGACATCGGTTACGAACGGCATCCGCTTGCGTTTCTGGTGGAAGCCGCGGACGACATCTGCTATACGATAATCGATTTTGAGGACGGCATCAACCTGGGACTGATTTCAGAAGATTACGCTTTGGAATATCTGATAAAGCTCGTCAAAGACAGCATCAACCTCAGCAAATACAACGAACAGGCCACAAAGGAAGACCGGCTGAGTTACTTGCGCGCGCTGGCCATCGGGAGCCTTATAAACGATGCCGTTCGCGTTTTTATGGAAAACGAGGAGCTTATTCTGGCAGGAAAATTCCATCACGCGCTTATGGACAAGAGCAAATACAAGGCTCAGATGGACGACATCATCAGTTTATCGGTCAAGAATATTTACCAGAGCCGCGAAGTGATCGAAAAGGAACTGACCGGCTACCAAATCATCAACAACCTGCTCGATCGGTTTATAACCGCATACAACAGTAAATTCGACGGCACTTCGACGAATTATGATACGCTTTTGCTGAAAGTCCTTCCCGAAAAACACTGGATCGAAAAGGAAACGCTCTATGAACGCCTGCTCCACATTTGCCATTTCGTCTCGATGCTTACCGATGGAAAAGCATTGATTTATAACCGCATCGTCACATCCTGAACGATTGAAAACATCTTTTGCTCAAGACTTTAAGCTACTTGTCAAAAAAAAGTTATGTTTGCGTTTCTTAAGCTACAATTTCATATGAAAAAAATTACTTCTGCGCTGTTTTTCCTGCTTCCGCTGTTGGGATTTTCCCAGAATGCCGAGCAGAAAATCCAGGCATACCTCGACGCTAACCATGCCAAACAAGGCCTGAGCGCTCAGGATGTATCCGACTGGGTCATCGAAAGCACGCTCAACTCGACTTCTACAGGTATCGACAACTATTTCGTAAAGCAACGTTACAACGGTACCGAGGTTTTTAATTCGGTTTCCAACTTTTGGATAAAGAAAGGCGAAGTCATCAATGTTTCCGGGGAAAATTTCATTCCGGGACTTTCCCAGAAGGTCAATACCACAACTCCAACACTGTCTGCGATTCAGGCCCTGGACAAAGGATTCGCTGCCCTGGGATTGGCTGCCGAAAGACATTCGGTTACCGAAACCGTATCGGCCAGGCAACTTACGATCAGCAACGGCGACCGTTCGCCTATCACCGCTGAGCTTGTTTACCAGGACATGCCGTTGGGCAACCTGCGGCTTGCGTGGGATTTTACTATCGAAACCGCCGATCACAACCATCTGTGGAGCATCCGCGTTGATGCTGTAACAGGCGAGATCCTGGAGCAGAACGACATGGTAATTTCCTGTAATTTCGATGCGCCTCTGCACAAACCAATCGTTTCCAGATCTGCATCGTACTCGTTTACAAAAGATTTCTACAAAAGAGCGTCGGCTCTTGAAGTCCAGTCAGGATCGTACCGCGTTTTCCCGGTTGGCACCGAAAGCCCGGCTCATGGCCCGCGACAACTGGTCGTGACGCCTCATAATACAACGGCTTCCCCTTTCGGATGGCACGATACGAACGGAAATCCTGCCGTCGAATTCCTTTATACACGAGGAAATAACGTTCACGCAGCCGAGGATCGCAACGACGATAACGTTGCCGGTGCGAGCCCTAACGGCGGAGCGAGCCTCATGTTCGATTTTCCTTACGGCGGCACAAGCGTCGATCCGCTGACTTACGTGGATGCGGCGACGACGAACCTGTTCTACATGAACAACATCATGCACGATGTCTGGTATCAGTACGGATTCAACGAAATAAACGGAAACTTCCAGCAAAATAACTACGGGAAAGGTGGTACGACTTCATTTACCGGAGATTACGTCCAGGCCGACTCCCAGGACAAGGCGGAACAAGATCCAGGACCTACAACACGCAACAACGCCAATTTCGCGACGCCGGTAGACGGACAGCGCCCGCGTATGCAAATGTATCTTTGGGACAATTCCGAGCCTTTCTTTTTCATCACCTCTCCATCTTCGCTCGTAGGCGGATATCCGTCGGCGCAAAACGCGTTCGACCCTGGCCACGTTCCGGTACCATTCGCACCGGCCGCCATCCAGAACGACGTCGTTTTGTATCTCGATGCGAATGCCAACACAAGTGAGGCTTGCGCGGGACCTTCGAACGCAGCCCAAATGGCGGGCAAGATCGTTCTTGTGCGTCGCGGAACCTGCGATTTCGTGATTAAAGTCGAAAATGCGCAGAATGCCGGTGCTGTTGCCGTTATCGTAATGGACAACCTTCCGATGCAACTCGTGAATATGTCAGGAGCAAATCCGAACATCACGATTCCGGCGGTTTTCATCACACTGGAACTGGGAGAAGCCATGATCGCCGCTATGCAAAACAATGTGGTGACCGTGAAGCTTTCCGATTCTCCGAATACATTCGTAAATGCCGACGGAGATTTCGACAACGGGATCATCGCCCACGAATACGGACACGGTATCTCGACGCGTCTTGCGGGCGGTCCTGCCAACTCCGGCTGTCTTTTCAACGAAGAAGCAATGGGTGAAGGCTGGTCGGATTATTTTGCTTTGATGATGCAGCTAAAAGCGGGAGATGTTGGCTCGACACCGAAAGGTATTGCGGCTTTCGCTTCGAATCAGCCGGCACAGGGTGGAGGAATCCGTTCGCTTCCTTACTCGACGGATATGTCGGTTAACGGAAAAACGTTTGGCGATTCGAATACGACTTCACTGAATTACCGTTACGACGTGGGCGAAGTCTGGGCTTCCATGCTATGGGATCTTACCTGGGCTTACATCAACAAATATGGTTTCGATCCGAATATGTATACAGGAACGGGCGGAAACAACAAAGTTATGCGCCTGGTTCTGGACGGATTGAAGCTTCAGCCGTGTAATCCTGGATTCGTATCGGCAAGAAATGCACTGATTGCGGCCGACCAAGCTACGACAGGCGGTCAGGATTATTGTTTGATCTGGGAAGTGTTCGCGCGCAGAGGCCTCGGCCAAAACGCATCCTCCGGGTCAACGGCGAATGCCAACGACCAGGTGGAGGACTTTACCGTTCCGGCTCCGGGCCCGAACTGTATCCTTGGCTTGGATCATATCAACAACGACGATAATGTACGCCTGTATCCGAACCCGTCTAACGGATTTGTCAACATCCGCGTAAACAATTATGTCGGAAAAGTCGACGTTCAGATCGTAGATGTAAACGGACGCGTAGTTTTCCAAAAAATGGGAGCCGACTTCAACACGGAAGCTTCACTGAATCTTTCTCACCTCCAAAAGGGAATGTATGTCGTGAAGGTAAATGCTGAAAACCTTAATTTCTCCAAGAAACTTATCCTGAATTAATTTCAGTATCTGACATAAAAAAAGCCCGCATCAACGATACGGGCTTTTTATTTTATTTGAAATTGTAGACTAATCCGATTCCCAAAATCTGCTTGAGCTGAAGCTTGGGCCCGACGGTTACCTGCTCTCCTTCCCTTTCCTCTTTGGCCTTGATGTCGTCGTCGTAAACCAGTTGTGTCCCGATGCTGGCCTTGACGTATTCGTTGACAACGAAATCCATCTGCATTTGCCAGTCGACGTCGATGTTCCCGAATTTGTTCAGATAATCCGTGTAAAGGCTGATGCGGTCCTCCAGCGTGATATTTTTCCATAACTCATGCTTGTGATGTCCGGTAACGAGAATACCAAGTTCCGTGCGGCCTTGTTTTCCTTTTTTCAGAATTTCGCCCGTCACATCGTCATATATCGCTTTATCCACACCAAAGGCACCCTGATTCGCCAACCGCTGATCCAAAACCAACGTATTCTTTAACGTCAGCGGGGACAGGTAAAAATTGACTTTCGCCGGTTTGTTCGAATATTCCGCACCGACGCCCAGAAAGGTGTAGGCAGGAGCGAATAGTTTTGAAATGGGCTTTTCAGTATTCGGATAATTGTAACCGTTGCTGAATTGCGTATTAAAAGTCAATTTGGCAGAATAATACCAATGTGAGATCGTGTCGTTGCGATAGCCGAACGTAGAATTGAACTGGATCGCATCTTCGGTCTTGCGCCACTCGGTCCCGTCCTGCTTGTTCATTCCGTACCGCATAATGAGCTCGTTGCTCCATTTGGTCTGGTCGTGTTCGTATTTTCTGAAAAATATCGCCTTGGCCAATCCTGAGATAGAGCTCGTTCCGCCCGGGCTCCAGTTCACGAACGCTATTTCGCTCAAATCGAAACCAAGTGTATTTTTCTTTTCCCAGTGGGACGTCGTATCGATTTCGATTGGTTTGATGTCCTGCGAATAGCCCGCGACGCCCGTCAGAAGCAGCAGGCCGACCGTTCGGAATAATTTCATTGTCCGTCGTTTTTTTGAAGTTGCAAAAATCCGCAATTTCAGCAGTTTGCGAAAGTAAATTCCAAACTTTTAACGTCCAGGCCGACGATTTGTTGTAGTTGGGAAACGGTTCCGTGCTCGATAAACGCATCCGGAATTCCAATCATCTTGATTTCAGTCCGATAGGAATTGCGCAAGGCAAATTCGGCCACGGCACTTCCGAAACCGCCGGCAATCACGCCTTCTTCAACGGTTATCAGTTTGTCGTAGTTTTTAAAAATGGAATGAAGGAGCGGCTCGTCCAAAGGTTTGACGAATGGGAAATCATAATGGGATATGTTTTCCGGATTTCCGATATTCTGCAATGCGGCGGTTACGTTATTTCCGACAAATCCGTTGGACAAAACCGCAATCGAGCTCCCTTTTTTGAGGCAATTGGCCTTCCCGATCTCCATCTTCTCAAATGGCTTTCTCCAATCGACGACAACGCCGCGTCCTCTCGGATAACGTATGGCGATCGGATGTTCGGGCCCGAGTTGAGCCGTGTACATCATATTCCGGAGCGCAACCTCGTTTAATGGAGAAAAGACGATCATATTAGGGATACATCGCAGATACGCAATGTCGAAAACACCGTGGTGCGTGGCTCCGTCCTCTCCTACCAGGCCGGCTCTGTCGAGACAAAATATCACCGGTAAATCCTGAAGCGCCACGTCGTGAACTACCTGGTCGTAAGCGCGCTGCAGAAAAGTAGAATAGATATTGCAAAAAACGGTCATGCCCTGAGTTGCCATTCCCGCTGCCAAAGTCACCGCATGCTGTTCCGCGATTCCCACGTCGATCGCCCGATCCGGCATTTCAGCCATCATAAGGTTCAGCGAACTTCCGGAAGGCATGGCTGGCGTGATTCCGATAATAGCCGGATTTTTTTGTGCCAATTCCAAAATCGTTAGTCCGAAGACATCCTGGAATTTAGGAGGCAGGTTTTCCTCGGATGCAGGCAGGATCAATCCGGTAACTTTGTCGAATTTGCCCGGTGCGTGATATTTTACCTGATGCTCTTCAGCCAGTGCCATGCCTTTGCCTTTTGTCGTGATAACGTGCAAGAATTTTGGGCCTTTTTTGGTTTTCAGGCGTTGAAGTTCGGATATCAAAGCGCCCAGGTCATGGCCGTCAACGGGTCCGTAATAGTCAAAATTCAAGGACTTTATCATATTGTTCGCCCTAGGATTTTTCCCGAGTTTTACCGACGTCAGATACTCTTTGAGCGCACCGACGCTGGGATCGATGCCTATCGCATTATCGTTCAGGATGACAAGTAGATTCGCATCGGAAACGCCGGCATGGTTCAATCCTTCGAACGCCATTCCGGCCGCAATCGACGCATCTCCGATTACAGCAATATGGTTTCTGGCCAGGTCGCCTTTTAATTTCGACGCCATGGCCATGCCGAGCGCGGCGGAAATCGAGGTGGACGAATGTCCTGTCCCGAATGTGTCGTACTCGCTTTCGGCGCGTTTCGGAAAGCCGGAGATACCGCCGAGTTTGCGGTTGGTCTGGAAGACGTCTTTTCGGCCTGTCAGGATTTTATGGCCGTAGGCTTGGTGGCCGACGTCCCAAACCAGGAGGTCGTTCGGGGTGTTAAAGACGTAATGCAGCGCGATCGTGAGCTCCACCACGCCAAGGCTGGCGCCTAAATGTCCTTCATGGCGGGAAACAGCGTCGATGATAAAATCGCGCAATTCAGCGGCCAGGATCGGAAGATTCTCAGGAGAGAGCTTCCTCAGGTCGTCAGGCAGATGAATATGTGGCAAAAACGCGTTACTCATTGTAAAGTGTATGAGCAAAGTTACGATTTTACGGGTTTGGAGTGCTTTTAATAAAACATTAGACCACAAGTTACATGTCAAATACTTAGTAAGATAATCCGGTCTTACATTTTGGCAGCAGGCTCAGCTCCAGATATTTTTAACGAACAGATCCGAAACACTTCCGCCGTCTTCATCCAAATCGTATTTTTGACCCATGGAAAACATTTTCACCGACGAATATTTTATGAAAAAAGCCTTTCAGGAAGCGCTGATAGCGTATGAAAAAGGCGAAATTCCCGTCGGTGCGGTGATCGTTGCGGGTGACCGGGTGATCGCCAGAACACACAACCTGACCGAAATGCTGGTCGACGTCACGGCTCATGCTGAAATGCAGGCCATAACGTCGGCGGCGAATTTCCTTGGAGGAAAATACCTCAAGGATTGCACGCTATATGTCACGCTCGAGCCTTGCCAGATGTGTGCCGGGGCGCTATATTGGAGCCAGATCACCAAAATCGTTTTCGGATCGAGAGACGAACAGCGCGGATTCCTGACAATGGGCACGAAACTGCATCCGAAAACACAGGTTGTCCATGGCGTCATGGCCGAAGAATGTGCGGAACTGATGCTGAGATTTTTCCAGGAGAGACGAAAATAACCGGACACAAAATAATTCTTCCGCGTCCGGAAAAAAAATGCGTACTTTAAAATACTAAACAGGCAGAATTATATGTTATGCCGATTAGTACGAAATCGTTACGATTCACCAACCTAACCACCTCAAACACCATGAAAACCGGAAAAATCCTCGGTTTGTTGTGCGCGTTCCTCATCGCGTGCTCCTGTTCCAAATCTGACCAGAAAGATTTTAATTCCAATCCCGAACTCTTTAAGGAATTTATTTCCGGTTATACGGCCGGAATCGTTTCGGTGAGTTCCGATTTCCGGATCCAGCTGGCGTTTTCTAAAAAAGAATGGTCGGCCGGGGATGAGATCGAAGCGGATTTGTTTGACATCTCTCCATCCGTAAAGGGTAAGGTCAAAGCACTTTCCGGCAATACCGTAGCATTCATTCCCGATGAAAAACTTGATCCGAACACGGCGTATCAGGTTAGGTTCAAGCTTGGCGAAATAATTAAAACATCGAAAAACCTGTCGGAATTCCGATTCACGATCAAAACGATCAAACAGGATTTTATCGTGTCGACGGACGATCTTCAGTCGTATGGCAAGGATTTCCAGTATCTGAACGCCACGCTCAAAACCGCCGACGGCCTGTCATTTGAAGATGCCAAACGTCTTGTAGCGGCCAATCAGAACGGCAAGCCGCTGAAGGTGAAGTTCGACAAGAACAAAAGTACTTCAACCGAGTTCAAATTCGTGATAGACAGCATTGCAAGGCCGGAAGATGATGGCAATATGGAAATAACCTGGGACGGAAACGCGGTCGACATCGAACGAAAGGGAAAACTTCTGTTTCCGATTTCCGGCAAGAACAACTTCAAGGTCTTGCAGATCGAGATCGGAGACGAGAACAACCAGACATTGCTTATCAACTTTTCCGATCCTTTGGAAAAAGACCAGGATTTCAGCGGATTGGTTTCGATCCAGAGCGCTGAAAATATCCGGTTTGCGACTCAGGGCAATGTGCTCAAAGTGTTTTTCGACAACGTAAATTCGGCACCGGCAGCGACTGCTTACGATGAGTACGGACGACCGTCTGAAAACTCTTCGGAGAGGCTTGTCGAAGTATTTCAGGGTATCCGCAACACGGACGGTCTGAAAATGAAAAAAAGCTACGCCCAAAAAATGCTGTTCGAGCAAGTGAGGCCAGGTGTGAGATTAGTCAAAAGCGGGACGTTGCTGCCAAGCTCGAGCAATCTTAAACTGAACTTTGAGGCCGCGAGCCTGAAGCAGGTAGACGTAAAAGTGTACAAAATTTACCAGAATAATATTCTGCAGTTTCTCCAGGACAATAAGCTCAACGGCAGCCGCAACCTCAGGCAGGTCGCGCAACCGATTGCCAAGAAGACGATTTCGCTGAAGCAGAACAATATCCTGAATTACTCCAAATGGAATACATACGCGCTCGATCTGTCCAATATCATCAAGGTCGAACCAGGTGCCATCTACCGCGTTGAATTCAGCTATAAGCGCAAATATTCGTTGTATAAATGCGCCGGTTCTGGAGAGGTGACCGACCTTGAGGAAGACGAGGAAAACGAAGACGACGTGAATTACAGCGGCAATTCATACGACGATTATTATTATGAGGAAGAAGGGTATGACTGGCAGTCGGAAGCCGATCCGTGCAGCGACTATTACTACTATAAAGGGCGTGTCGCTACCAATTTGTTGGCTTCGGATATCGGTGTTATCACAAAACGCGGATCCGACAAATCGTATTTTATTGCAGTAAACAATATCCTGACCACGGATCCGATACAGGGCGCGACCGTCGAACTGTACAATTTCCAGCAGCAAAAAATCGCATCCGGGGCAACCGGAACCGACGGCACCGCTATTTTCAAACCCAATAAATTCGCGTATTTCGCCATCGTTACCAAAGATAACCAAACCACTTACCTCAAACTTGATGACGAATTATCGCTCTCCATAAGCAATTTCGACGTTTCGGGAGAGACGCTTCAAAAGGGCTTGAAAGGGTACATTTACGGGGAACGCGGCGTATGGCGTCCGGGCGACGACATTTTCCTGTCGTTTATCCTGAACGACAACGCCAATAAGCTGCCGGAGCATCATCCGATAAAGTTGCGCGTTACCGATGCGAGAGGCAAAGTGGCCTTTCAGTCGGTGCAGAACATCAACGCGCTGAATCATTATAAATTTGTGGTCCCGACTTCTGCGGACGCGCCTACCGGAAGCTGGGAAGCGGTCGTAAATGTTGGAGGCGCGCGATTCTACAAGAATATCAAAGTGGAAACGATCAAGCCGAACAGGCTCAAGATCAAAAACAGCTTTAACGGGAATTTCCTTTCGGCTTCACGACAAAATTCGAATACCATCCAGGTTACATGGCTCCATGGCGCGGTTGCCAAAGATCTGAAGACGGAAGTTCAGATGAAGGTCTCCCAGCAACCGACAGTGTTTAAATCCTATCAGAATTACACGTTCGACGATCCGACACGCCAGTTTTACGAAGAGGAAATCAACTTGTTTTCGGGAAAAGTCAATCAGGACGGAGTGGCATCCTATTCGGTCAATCCAACCGTTTCCTCGCAGGCTCCCGGCATGCTCAAAGCGGCTTTCATTACGAAAGTTTACGAGGCCGGAGGGGATGTCAGCACTGACGTAAGCGCCGTCGATTATTCGCCTTATCAGACGTATGTCGGAATCAGGACGCCCGAGCCCAACCGCTACGGATTACTTGAAACCGACGCAGATAACCGCTTCGAAATCGCATCTGTCAACGAGAAGGGCATTCCTGCCGCGAACACGACGGTCGATGTCAAAGTGTACCGCATGGAATCGCGTTGGTGGTGGGATGCCTCGTCCGATAATTTGTCGCGGTACAGTTCGGGAACGTCCGTAACGCCTTACAAAGAATTCAAGGTTGTAACCAATTCGGCAGGAAAAGCGAGCGTAACCCTGAAAGTTCCTGAGGAGGACTGGGGCCGTTACCTGGTTCGGATATCGGATGTTTACGGAGGCCACGCTTCCGCGGAAACGGTCTTCCTCGATTGGCCGTCCTGGTCCGGGAAAGCGCGTAAAACCGACGGTGATGCCGCCACGATACTTATGTTTTCAACAGACAAGAAAAAATACGCGGTAGGGGAAAAAGCGAAGATATTCTTCCCGTCAAGCGAGGGTGGCCGCGCTTTGATCTCGATCGAAAACGGCACCAAAGTCCTGAAAACGCTCTGGGCAAAGACGAAAAAAGGAGAAACACAGGTTGAATTGCCTATTGATGGGACAATGGCGCCAAACGTTTACATCAATATTACGCTGCTTCAGCCGCATGCCAATACCGTTAACGACTCGCCGATCAGGCTTTACGGCGTGGTTCCGATAGAAGTCGTGGATAAAAATACGATCCTCGAGCCTCAGCTTTCGATGCCTGCCGAATTAAAACCGGCACAAACGACAACTTTAAAAGTCAGTGAGAAAAACGGGAGGGCCATGACGTACACCATCGCAATCGTAGACGAAGGTTTGCTCGACCTGACGCGGTTCAAAACTCCGAACGCCTGGGATTCCTTTTACGTGAAAGAAGCTTTGGGCGTGAGAACCTGGGACATTTATGACGATGTGATTGGTGCCTATGGCGGTAAAATCAACCAGGTTTTCGGGATTGGCGGGGACGCTGCCCTTGGCGGTGCGAAAGCCAAAAAAGCCAATCGATTCAAGCCTGTCGTGATTTATCTTGGTCCGTTTAAACTGGAATCCGGCCAGTCGAAATCCCACACGGTGACCTTGCCGCGCTACATCGGATCGGTCCGTACCATGGTCGTGGCGGCAAATGCCAATTCCGGCGCTTACGGATCGGTTGAAAAAACAACGCCTGTCAGAAGTCCGTTGATGGTCTTGGCGTCGCTTCCGCGGAAAATCACGCCGTCTGAAAAAGTGACGCTTCCGGTAACGGTTTTTGCGATGAAGGAAAATGTGAAAAATGTTCGGATTGAGGTCAAAACGAGCAATAATATCCGCATAGTCGGCAGTCCGACACAACATCTGGCTTTCTCGCGTCCCGACGAAAAAATGGCCTATTTCAACCTTGCGGTGAACAGCGGCACGGGAATCGGAAAGGTTCAGGTAATCGCCACATCGGGCAGCGAAAAATCCACTTATGACGTGGAGATCGACGTGATGAATCCGAATCCGGTAACGAATACGTACACCGATATTTTGCTTGAACCGAACGGAAGCAAGACGATCTCATGGGATAGCTTCGGCGAAAAAGCCAATATTAAGGCGGCTTTGGAGATTTCGTCAGTTCCGACAATCGATCTGAACCGTCGCATAAAATATCTGATGGAATATCCTCACGGATGTGTGGAACAAACCACATCGGCAGTCTTTCCTCAACTTTACCTTGCGGATATTATGGATTTGTCCGATTCGCGTAAAGCCAGTATCCAACGCAACATCGAAGCCGGGATCAAGAGACTGAATGGATTTCAGCTGGCTAGCGGCGGAATCGTGTATTGGCCTGGAAATTCATACGCAGACGATTGGGGCACTTCCTATGCCGGACATTTTATGCTGGAAGCGGAGAAAAAGGGTTATGCGCTTCCGATCGGCTTCAGGCAGAAATGGCTCGCGCACCAGCAACGGACGACGAAGCAATGGCGATATGAGCCGCAGTACGGCAACGACCTTGCTCAGGCATACCGGCTTTACACGCTGGCTTTGGCCGGTATGGGCGATCTGGCGTCTATGAACCGACTTCGGGAAACCGCCGGAATTTCGAATGAAAGCAAATTGCGTCTGGCAGCGACTTATGCGCTTTTGAAACAGAAGGCGGCGGGTATGGCTTTGTTGTCCAAATCGAAAATGGACAATTTTGATCAGCGTTATTTCTATTACGGATCTGAAGACCGGAACCGGGCCATGGCTCTGGAAACATTGATTTTGCTCGGACAGACGAAACAGGCATTTTTAATGGCAAATAAATTGGCCAAGGATATGTCTTCCGGCGAGTGGATGAGTACGCAAACCACGGCTTACGCCCTTTACGCAATGACCCAATTCGCCAAAATGAATGGAGGCAGCGGTTTGGACATTAGTTTTTCGGAAAACGGTAAGACGGTTGCGGTCAAGACATCCAAAAGTTTCGCAGGGCGCGACCTGACGGCTAAGGTTGGGAAAAATGCGGTTACATTGAAAAACAATAAAGGAAATTCTGTTTATGTAAGGGTGCTGAACAGCGGGATTTTACCTGTTGGAAAGGAGTTATCGGAACAACGAAATCTGAAGGTGGCAACTATATTTAAAGATCGGAAAGGAAATGTTGTCAATGTTTCTAAGATCAGGCAGGGTACGGAATTTATTGCCGAAATATGGGTGACGAACCTCAAGAATGAATATGTGAGCAATGTGGCTTTGACGCAGATTTTGCCTAGCGGATTCGAGATCGTGAATACCCGATTCACGGATTTTGGAAGTTCAACGCAAAATGTGGCAGACTATATCGATATCCGGGACGATCGCGCGAATTATTACTTTGGATTGAAGGCCGGTGAAAGCAAAAAGTTCAGTATGTTGATGAATGCGTCGTATCTGGGAGTTTATTATTTGCCGGGATTGCAGTGCGAGGCGATGTACGACCATGACTTTTTGGCTAGAAATAAAGGGCAGTGGATTGAGGTTGTGCGTTAATTAACATTTCAGGCAGAAAAACTGTAAGGAGATGTGCGGTTTAACGGATTGCTTTGTATGCATGAACATCTGATGTCAGGATAATCAGGCTTCCGCATTCTTAAGATTATGACCTACATTTGAAATATCAACAGCATCAACATAAGGCAATTTTAGTTTAAAGTGTCCAAATTCCGAATTTTTTTAAGCAATCTCTGGCAAATCGTAAAGCACAACCGCATAAAAACCGGGCTGGCGATCGTTTTGTTAACGGCTTATTTTTTTTCGCTTCCGCGGATGTTGTTCAATGAACCGTTTTCCACCGTGATCGAAAGCAGCGACGGACAGCTTTTGGGTGCAAAGATCGCCGATGACGGGCAATGGCGATTCCCTGCATCCGACAGTCTTCCCGACAAATTCAAAAGGTGCATCGTTTATTTCGAAGATGAAAACTTTTATGCACATCCAGGCTTTAACCCGGTTTCCATGTGGAAGGCGTTTTCTCAGAATCGAAAAGCCGGAAAGGTCAGGCGCGGCGGAAGCACAATCACGCAGCAAGTCATCCGTTTGTCAAGAAAAAACAAGGCCCGGAGTTACACGGAAAAGTTCATTGAAATTATTCTGGCGACACGTCTCGAATTTCGTTATCCGAAAGAAAAAATTCTGGATTTATATGCCGCCCACGCCCCGTTTGGAGGCAATGTAGTAGGACTCGAAATGGCGTCCTGGCGCTACTTCGGGATTCCGGCAAGCCAGCTTTCATGGTCCGAAAGCGCGACATTGGCTGTGCTCCCGAATGCCCCGGGGTTGATTTATCCGGGAAAAAACCAGGAAAAACTTCGTCGGAAACGGGATGCCTTGTTGCTGAAATTGCATCGGAATAAGATCATCGACAAGATGACGTACCAACTGGCGCTGACCGAACCGCTTCCGCAGAAGCCATACGATCTGCCGCAAACAGCTCCGCATCTGCTTGACAGGATTGCGAAAAAAGATAAAGGGAAACGCATCCGGACCACGATCGATATCTCACTCCAGGAACGTGTGAACCAGATAGCGAAAGCGTACCACGGACAATATCGGCAGAACGAGATCCACAATATGGCGATTTTAGTCGTCGATATCAGGAACCGAAATGTCATTTCGTATGTAGGAAATACGCCTACCGACGCCGACCATGACAAAGACGTCGACATTATTCCAGCTCCGCGAAGTACGGGAAGTATCCTGAAGCCGTTGCTTTTTGCCAGCATGCTCGATGAAGGCGAAATCCTGCCCAATACATTGGTAGCAGACGTTCCGGTGCAGATCTCAGGTTTTGCGCCACAGAATTTCGACATGACCTACGACGGAGCCGTGCCTGCCCAGAAAGCCCTGTCGCGTTCGCTCAACATTCCCGCCGTGCTGATGTTGCAGGAACACGGGGTGAACAAATTTTACGAGACATTGCGGCATTACGGACTGGATGACATCAGCCGGCGACCAGACCATTACGGGCTGTCGCTGATTTTGGGCGGTGCCGAATCGAATTTGTGGGATCTGTGCAGGACGTACTCCAACCTTTCTTCGACGTTGAACTACTTTAATTCGCACCAGGCGCGCTATCGGACCAAGGAATTTGCAGAGCTTAATCTGCATCAGGATTTTGTTTCCGATTTTGGAAAAGACTCCTTTGCAAAGACCAGGATCGGAGCCGGAGCCATTTATCTGACCTACACTGCCATGAAGGAAGTTAACCGCCCGGAAGGCGACGAAGCCTGGAAATTTTACGATTCCTCCCTCGAAATCGCCTGGAAAACCGGGACGAGTTTCGGGAACCGCGACGCCTGGGCGATTGGTTCAAATACCGAATATGTAGTCGGGATCTGGGTAGGAAACGCTTCGGGAGAAGGACGTCCGGAACTGACCGGCGTCAATTATGCAGCCCCTGTATTGTTCGACGTTTTCAATCTTCTGCCAAGGAAAAAATGGTTCGCCAGGCCGCTCAACGATCTGGAAGAGGCCCGGATATGTGAAAAAAGCGGCTATCTGGCGCAAGACGACTGTCCGGCCGTGACGCAATTTATTCCGATACGCGGCAAGAACACAAAGGTTTGCCCTTATCACAAACTCGTGCATCTGGACAGATCTGAAAAGTTCCGCGTCAACAGCAGTTGTGAAAACGTATCGGATATCGTCGGCAAAAAGTGGTTCGTGCTGCCGCCTGTCATGGAATGGTATTACAAAAGCCATCACATCGACTACGTGCCGCTTCCGCCCTATCGCGACGATTGTGCGCACAATGAAAAAGGTGTTATGGATTTTATTTATCCGAAGAATTTCTCATCCAAAATATATCTGACCAAAGATTTCAACGGCAAAGTCCAGCCTGTAATCCTCAAGATGGCGCATTCCGATCCCAAGGCGACGCTTTTTTGGTATGTTGATGACGTTTTTAAGGGGAAAACGCAGCATTTCCACGAAATTCAGCTTGATGCGACGACGGGAAATCATTTCGTCACCGTTACGGATTCTCACGGAAACGAGGCGAATCGTAAATTAGAGATCGTTCGCGACTGACGAATCTATATATTTGATAAAAAATACTTTATGGCAAAAAATCTACTTTTTTTGATCGCGTCCCTGCTTTTCGGAGCCATGACTTTCGGCCAGGCCACGGCATATCCTCCAGGCGACCTGGTACAATGCGGGAGTGAAGTTTTCAACCTGACCGCGACGGCTGCCCAGGCGCTGGGAAATCAGTCACCTGCGACGCATTCCGTAAGCTGGCACCTGACTATGAGCGATGCACAGACGGGTCTGAATCCCATTTCGGCCCCGACCGTATTTATCGGCCTTAACGGACAAACGATCTACGTGCGGGTCAGGAACAATTCAGATATGAGCTTCGACGTAGCATCGTTCAGTCTGGAAATCGTCGACATCAACCTTGCGCCCATGGCCAATGTTACGGCTTGCGGATCGTATACGCTGCCACCGCTGCCTGTCGGAAACTATTATACGCAACCCGGAGGGAACGGCAATATTCTTCCGCCCGGTACGACCTTTACTGCCACGACCAGTATTTACGTTTATGCTGCTGACGGGATGTGTTCGGAAGAATCTTCGTTTACCATTGTGGTTTTCCCTGTGCCGCAAGCCGTGTCATTGCCTAATGTGACGTCCTGCAACAGCTATACGTTGCCTCCATTGCCTGCCAATATGTTTTACAGCACTTCGGCTGACGGATCGGGAACGTCATTACTTCCCGGCACCGTAATTTCCGAATCAATGACGCTTTACGTAGTCGCCCAGATCGAAATGTGCATCGATATAGAATCATTTCAAATCACGATACTGCCGATACAGGAATTGGAACTGGATGATGTGCAGTCCTGCACGCCTTATGCTCTTCCCGAACTGCCAGTGGGTCTGATCTATTATGTGCCTGATTTCACTCCCATTCCTGCAGGAAGCCTCATTTACTATTCCCAACCGGTATATGTGACCAGTTCTAACGGAATTTGCGAAGCATTCGGAATGTTCAACGTCACGATCGGAGATACCGCATACGAAGCGGAAACGTTGTCGGCCTGTGTAATGAACGGAGTTGCTACCTTTGATTTTAATGTCGTCTTCGATGAAATTGCCGCAATAAACCCGGATGCCGTTGCCACGATTTATGAAAGCATGGCAGATGCTACGGCCCAGGCGAATCAGTTCCTGCCGTTATATAGTACGCCCTTGACATGGCAAACCGTCTATCTGCGCATCGACAATGTTCAGACAGGTTGCTTTTCCATACAGCCGTTGCTGCTTCAATCTTTTGCGTGTACAAATTCGAGTATATCCGGGGTTGTACGATTTGACCAGAATGGCAACGGCTGCGACGGATCGGATAACGGAATCGAAGGGGTCCAGGTCATCTGCACGAATGAAAATAACATGTTTTACGCCTATACCAATGCCAGCGGCGAATATAGCTTTGAGGATGTTTATATCGGAACCAATGTAATTGCCGTGACGACTTCTACGCTTCCGGCTGGCGCGGTTTTGTCAGGCAATGCAGAGCAGGTCGTGGATATTTCAGGAAACGATCAGGAATTCGATGCCGATTTTTGTGTGGACGATATTTCGAATATTGTGGAAGCAGGTGCGTTCTTTTACGCTCAGACCGGGGCAGTTCCGGGTTTTGTGGCCACTTATGTTATCCAGGTGCGGAATTTTGGTGCTTCGCCGATTTCGGGTAGCGCAACGTTGACCTATGACGACTTAAAACTCGATTTCAGCCAAAGCACGCCTGCGCCGACGAGTCAAAGTTCCGGAAATTTAGGATTTGATTTTACGGATGTGCCCGCCTTCGGATACAAAAGCATTGTTGTGAAATTCATGGTTGCCGTTCCGCCGATTGTAAATTCGGGAGATACGTTGCCGTTCGTTGCTTCTATAAATGTCGCGAACGACCAGAATCAGGATAACAATACAAGTATTTTTACTCAGATTGTGGTCAATTCATTCGACCCGAACGACATAATTTGTCATGAAGGAGCATCGATCACGCCGGAGCAGGCCCAGAAACCGCTTCATTATACGATCAGGTTCCAGAACACAGGCACGGCGCCTGCGGTCAACGTGAGGCTCGAAAACGAACTTGCAGATTTGCTCGACTGGAATACCTTCCGTCCGGTTTCGGCCAGTCATTCTTATACTGCTAACCGCGTCGGTAACCAGGTGACGTTCACGTTTCCGAATATCAACCTCGTAGCCGAACAAGACGACGAACCCGCCAGTCATGGTTTCGTGATTTATGAGATCAAGCCAAGATCTACGGCCGATGTGGGAGACAGCATTGACAATACTGCGTCCATTTATTTTGATTTTAATCAGGCGATCGTGACCAACACGTTCTCGACCGTAATATCGTTATTGAAAACGCCGGAGAGCCGTCCTGAAGCTTTTGCTTTGTATCCGAATCCTGCGAAAGGCAAGTTCCATATCCGGACGGAAAGTTCTGAGATAATGGATGTGGAGATCTTCGATGCACGCGGTTCCAAGGTATCCGCACAAGAAATTATGCCGAACGGCGACGAGGCTTCGGTTGATATTTCAGGACTGAATACGGGATTGTATTTTGTTAAGATCGCTTCGCAAAAGGGATCTGTTGTTCGGAAACTGATGGTGGATTGATTATATAGACAAAAAAAGAAAAAGCCTGTTGATGATCGACAGGCTTTTTTGTTATAATTCCAATTTTAATCTGAGGATTTAGCGTCAGTTCTCCATGGGTTCCGAAGAACCGTTTTTGTGCCTTTTTTCACAATTAACACAGATTGAAAATATTTCTTCAGAGCCTCCATTTCCCATGTTTTAGCCCCGATCGTCGCGGAAAGCCTTGCGAAAAAAAAAGCTGCGATTGCGCGGTTTGGGCGGCGACCAACGGAAGCCTGCCCAAACCGCAGCAATCTCGCTTTTTTTTGAGAAAGCTTGCAGCAAGAGCGGGACGAGCTTCTAAAAACGAACCGGCGAAGCAAAATGCTCCCGATCTTCTTCAAAAAAACCCATAAAAAAACCGCCAGTCTTTCGAAAAGCGGTTTAATTTTTACTCGATTTCTTTGCCTTCGCTATCGAAGAAATGGTATTCGAGGAACGTGTAAGCGTCACGCGGTATGATCTTCACCCATTTTTTGTGCTCTAAGAACCACTTGGAGCGCACTGATGGAAAACCTTTACTGAGGTAAGCAGCCACGAACGGGTGCGTATTAAGCACGAGTTTTTTGTGGGTTTTGGTCAATCGTTCCAGGTCTGAGGCGATACGGTCTACGATGAGGATCGGTGCTCCGATTTCCCCCGTGCTTCCGTGATCGGGATTCTCTTCATTGGTTTTGATGTTCACCTCCGGCCTGACTCTCTGTCGGGTTATCTGAACGAGCCCGAATTTGCTTGGCGGCAGGATTTTGTGTTTCGCTTTATCGTCGGACATTTCCTGGCGGAGATGGTCGAAAAGCACTTTGCGGTTGTCAGGGTTCGTCATGTCTATAAAGTCGATGACGATAATGCCGCCCATGTCGCGCAGTCTGAGCTGGCGTGCGATTTCGGTCGCGGCGATGATATTGACTTCCAGTGCGGTGGCTTCCTGATTGGTCGCCTTGTTCGAGCGGTTGCCAGAATTCACGTCGATTACGTGAAGGGCTTCGGTGTGCTCGATGATCAGATACGCGCCACGGCTCATCGATACGGTTTTCCCGAAAGACGTTTTGATCTGTCTCTCGATATGATAACGTTCGAAGATGGGCGTATCCCTTGACTGATAAAGCTTTACGATATTCTGTTTGGTGGGAGCGATCTCGGTGAGGTACTCCTTGATGTTGTAAAACAACTCCTCATCATCGACGACGATACCCGTAAACGTATCGTTGAAAACGTCTCTCAATATCGAAGAAGCCCGGTTGAGCTCTCCCAATACTTTTGACGGATGATGGGCAGTTGGTATTTTTTTGCACATTGCAGCCCAACGAGTGAGAAGGTTCTGCAAATCTTTGTCGATCTCTGCGACTTTTTGCCCTTCGGCTACCGTTCTTACGATAATGCCGAATCCTTTCGGTCGAATACTTTGGACAAGGCGCTTAAGCCTGTCTTTCTCTTCTTTGGATTCTATCTTTTGTGAGATGGAAACCCGGTCAGAGAACGGAACGAGCACTATAAAACGGCCGGCTAAGGAGAGTTCTGAGCTTATCCTGGGGCCCTTTGTGCTGATAGGTTCCTTCACGACCTGAACTAATAAGGATTGGTTGGATCCTAAAACGTCTGTAATGACGCCGTTCTTGTCGATTTCTTTTTCGAACTGAAAGTTTTTGAGTGAAGAATCTTTAAGTTTACCTGCGCTTACAAGCTTTAAGAATTTTAACTGGGAAGACAAGTTCGGCCCTAAATCGTGATAATGCAAAAATGCATCTTTATCACCGCCAACGTTCACGAACTCTGCATTAAGTCCCGCAACCGGCTTGCGTATCTTCGCTATGAAAATATCGCCAACCTGGAAGTCGCTTTTTTCTTCTTCCCTGTGCAATTCAATTAGTTTTCCATCTTTAGTTAAGGCAAAATCTACGGCTTCAGAACTCGATCTGATGATTAATTCTTTATTCACCACTGTAAATTTATATCCGATACTTTGAGTCGAATGTCAAACGTCGAAGATCGAACGACAGAGTCTCCGAAAACGACTGTTTATAAACGACCATCGTAGGGGATGGATTAAACAATAAATAACAGGTAATTTGTTTACCCGGCGGATCCCGGTCGTCGTGCCGCTATTCAACAGTCGTTAAGACCTTTGACATTCGACGTTTGACCGTTTTCCAATTTCAATGAACGTTTTTCAAAAAAAAGAAAAAGTAGTTAAGACTACTTTTTCTTCTTGTGACGGTTAGCTCTCGCACGTTTTTTTCTTTTGTGCGTCGCTACCTTATGTCTCTTTCTTTTCTTACCACTTGGCATAATGCGATTGTTTGTAAATTAATGATAGGTTTATTTTGCTTCGTTGTTGGTCTTGACACCTTCAACAAAAACCTTTGCAGGTTTGAATGCCGGGATGTTGTGAGCAGGGATCTTGATCGTGGTGTTCTTAGAGATATTACGTCCGGTTTTTTCGGCTCTTGTCTTGATGATAAAGCTTCCGAAACCTCTCAAATAAACGTTGTCTCCTGTTTCGAGAGAAGTTTTGACCTCGTCCATAAATGATTCTACAGTAGCCTGTACATCGCCTTTTTCAAGCCCCAACTTCTCAGAAATTTTCGCTACGATATCTGCTTTCGTCATTTTCTTGCGTATTAATTAATGTGTGATATTTTTTGAGGTGCAAATATAAGAATTAAAAAACCAATAATTCAATCATAATTGATTAAATTTTAATAACATATCCTTTACTTTTGACCGCTTTGCCTTGCTATGACTGACTTCGCTAAACGCCTTAAATCTTGGTACTTACAAAACAAACGGGATTTGCCTTGGCGCGAAACGAAAGACCCTTACAAAATTTGGCTGTCTGAAATTATGTTGCAGCAAACCCGCGTTGCGCAAGGAATGCCTTACTATTTTGCCTTTACGGATGCGTTTCCGACGGTGTTCGACCTGGCTGCCGCCGATGAACAGCACGTCCTCAAACTCTGGCAAGGCCTCGGATACTATTCCCGTGCCCGGAACCTTCATTCGACTGCAAAGGTCATCGCGTCAGGCCTCGACGGGATTTTCCCTGAAACCTATACTGAATTGCTTCACCTTAAAGGCGTAGGCGAATACACGGCCGCGGCCATCGCCTCATTTTCGTACGATGAAGCAGTTCCCGTCGTGGATGGAAACGTCTTCCGCGTCCTGGCGCGCTATTTCGACATCGGATCAGACATCGCACTGCCAAAGACGAAAAAGGAATTTACGGCCCTGGCACGCGAACTCATGCCGGCTGACGACGCTGCGACGTTCAATCAGTCGATTATGGAATTCGGTGCGATTCAGTGCGTCCCGAAAAACCCTGATTGCGCCGTTTGTGTCATGAACGACTCTTGCCTGGCCCTGAAAAAGCGCAAAGTGAACGAGCTTCCCGTTAAACTCAAAAAGACCAAGATTTCGAACCGCCACTTCAACTATCTGGTTTTTTCGGATGCCGATGGGAACACCCTGTTGCAAAAGCGGGAAGGGAATGGCATCTGGCAAAACCTGTATGAATTTCCTTTGGTTGAAACCGATGCCGAAGCAGACCTCTCAATGGTTTCGGATGCCGTTGCCAACGAAGTCCGCTCGATGGAAAAGATCAATCTTGTCCCGATCGTCCACAAATTGTCGCATCAGCATCTTTATATAACGTTCTGGAAAGTCGAAACCGACAGTATTCCTGAAAACGGCATTCCGGTGGAGGAACTGTCCAAATATCCGGTTCCCATCGTGTTGCACCATTTCATGGAACGCTATTTCGGGAACGAGGATTTATTTTCCGGAGCAGGTTCGCGTTAGGGATCGCAGCGGCATCCTTTTGCAAAACTTTGCAAAAGATACAGCGCAGAGCCCGGCGCCGGCACGAATGACGATTGGAAACGGAAACGCGATTCGGCGCAACGCCTAAATTTTAATTTTTGCAGCCGGGTCATTTGCTAATTATCTAATTATCCCATTACCTCATTCGCTAATTCGCTAATTCGCTAATTCGCTAATTATCTAATTTCCTAATTATCTAATTATCCCAACCTCATTTGCTAATTGCTTCGCCCGTTCGGCTAAAGCCTCGGGTCGCTAATTAACCAATTCGCTAATTATCTAATTCGCTAATTATCTAATTGACTATATTTACACTTCAAATCCACACAAAATGAGCGGAACACTTAATAAAGTCATGCTGATTGGCCATTTAGGCGACGAGGTAAAGATGCATTATTTCGACGGCGGCAACTGTATCGGAAGATTTCCGCTGGCTACTAACGAAACGTATATCAACAAATCGACGAACGAAAAAATTACGTCCACCGAATGGCACAATCTCGTGGTACGCAATAAAGCTGCCGAGATTTGCGAGAAATATCTTTCTAAAGGCGATAAAATTTACGTCGAAGGACGAATTAAGTCGCGCCAATGGCAGGCCGAGGACGGAACCACCAAGTTTACCACCGAAATCCAGGTCACGGAATTCACGTTCCTGAGCGTCAAAAAAGATCTTGATGCTAACAGGCAACCGTCCGGAGCGGCGCCGAAAGGCACGAGTTACGAGCGTGGCGATCTTCCTGAAAACGATCTGCCGTTCTAAGTTTAACCAATTCTCTTGAATTTGGACCCCGAGCCCGAATTTCTTTCTACACAATCAGGTATCGCTGCAGGCTTTGCCGTAATATTCTTGTTGCTCTGCATTTCCGCACTCGTTTCGGCGGCTGAAGTTGCGCTTTTTTCGCTTTCGCCCCAGGACCTTGAATCGGCATCGAAGAACAACGTCAGAAAATCCCGTTTAATTTCCAGATTGCTGCAACGGCCCAAGAAATTGCTGGCCACAATCCTGGTGACGAACAGCTTCGTCAATATGAGCGTGATCGTATTGTTTTTTACGATAGGAAATTCGCTGTTCGGATTTATCGGAAACCTTACGTTGAAATTCGTGGTGGAGATCATTGCCGTTACGTTTTTCATATTGTTTTTCGGCGAGGTCCTGCCCAAAATTTACGCCAACCGGAACAGCGTGCGATTTGCATTGTTCATTGCCGGACCGTTGTCGTTCCTGGACACTTTGCTTACGCCGATCAGCATCCCGCTGCGAATGCTGACGAACTTTTTAAACGATAAACTCGGTGGCAGGCAACGTTCCAATATTTCCGTAGACCAACTTTCTCAGGCTCTCGAACTCACTTCGACGGATGAAACGTCCCAGCAGGAACAGAAGATCCTGGAAGGAATCGTTTCGTTCGGAAACACCGAGGTGCGTCAGGTCATGAGTCCGCGCATCGACATTTTTGCATTAGACATTACCGATTCCTACGAAGAAATCATGTCTGAAATTATCGGGAAAGGTTTTTCACGTATTCCGGTTTACGAAAATAACATCGATCATATCGTGGGCGTTTTGTTCGTGAAGGATCTCATACCTCACATCGGAAAAAAGGAATTCGACTGGAAAACATTGATCCGGGAGCCGTTTTTCGTCCCCGAAAATAAAAAGCTCGACAACCTGCTCAAGGATTTCCAGGGCATGAAGAATCACCTGGCGATTGTCGTTGATGAGTACGGCGGGACGTCGGGAATCGTATCTTTGGAAGATGTGATCGAGGAAATTGTCGGTGATATTTCGGATGAGTTCGACGACGACCACATTTCCTATTCGCAGATTGACGAACGCACGTTTCTGTTCGAGGGCAAAATCAACCTCAAGGATTTTTACCGTATAATCGACAGGGACGAATCGGAATTTGAGCAAAAAAAGGGTGAGGCCGAGACCCTTGCCGGTTTTTTATTGGAGATCTTAGGAAATTTCCCGAAAAAAGGGCAGAAAATAAATTTCGGCAACATCCGTTTTACGATTGAATCGGTTGACCGCAAACGCATCAAACAAATAAAAGCCGCCATTGAAAATGATTAAACGACTCACGCCTTACCTGATGGCTTTTGCCATTATTTTTTCTGTATTCGGATGCAAGGACGAGGTCTTGCCTAAGCCTGCGGGAAAACTGCGGCTCGACTATCCGGTGGCGCGTTACGGTACTTTCGAAAGCGACTGCCCTTACGGATTTTACGTGAACGGCGAAGCGACCGTCAAGAAAAAAGGCTGCAATTTCGAGATCAATTATCCAAAGATGAAGGCCACGGTTTACATTACGTACAAGCCTGTCCACGATGCTTTAGAGCGGACGCGGTTGCTTCGAGACGCCCAAAACCTAACGTACAAGCACGTGATCAAAGCGGATGAAATCGTGGAGCGGCCTTTCGTGAACGCGGACAAAAAAGTATTCGGAATGTTTTACAGCGTAGGCGGAAATGCGGCTACCAACTCCCAGTTTTACCTGACGGACAGCACGCGCCATTTTGTGACAGGCTCGCTTTATTTTTATGCCAAGCCCAATTACGATTCGATTTTCCCGGCCGTCGACTATATAAAGAACGATTTGCAGACGATGATGGAAACAATGTACTGGAAGTGAGTTGTCTATAATTGCATTTCGGATTCTCCGATTATCGCAAAAATCCCACATATCATAAACAAAAAAAGGAACCCTTCCGGATTCCAATTTTTATTTGCTGCTTCAAAAGCTTATGCGGAGTGGCAACTTTTTTTAGCCGCACAGCACTTGCCTTCGCCTTCTTTTTTATCGGATTTTTCAGCGTTTGCCTTTTTGTCCTTTTTGGATTTTTTCTTATCCTTTTCCTTCTCTTTTTCCTTTTCGTGGCTTACAAAAACCGACGCGTGATCGCCTGACGATTTTACGTCAGATACTTTATACGTCTTTCCGTCCCCGACTTTTTCCACGGTTTCTACCAATTTCTCCGGACTTTGTTTGGCTGCGTCGAATTCAACAGTCGCTTCTTTCTTGTCGTAATCGACGGTGGCCTTCGTCACGCCTTCGAGCGCCGACAGCTTTTTCTCGATGGTTTTCGCACAGCCTACAGCGCAAACCATTCCGTCTATCTTAAAACTAGCCGTCTCCGGTTTGGCTGAAGCCGATTCGCTTCCCGACACCGCGGCAGTTTCTTTGCCTGAAGTAGGTACCGCATCGCTTTCCGCCTGTTTGCAAGAGGTCAAAAACAAAACCGGCATCGCGGCAATCAACAATGATTTCTTAAGATTCATAATTTATGTTTTACTTTGGGTTAATCCGTTCGAACGGAACAGTTTACAAAAATAGCAAAAAGACATGCTGTAAGTCCTAATTTTATTACAATTTTGGGCTGTTAATTAACGATTCGATGAGACCCGAACACAACCGATTACTGTTTATAACCATGCTTTCCCTTATCTGGGGAAGTTCCTTCATCCTGATCAAACGCGGCCTCGTCGGTCTTACACCGTTCGAATTGGGTTCGCTGCGGATGATCTTCGCCTCCGTTTTCTTTTTGGCCGTCGGATTCCGGTCGCTTGTGCATATCCCGTTGGCCAAATGGAAATATATCGCACTCACGGCGTTCTTCGGAAGCTTTATGCCCGCATTCCTGTTTGCGATCGCCCAAACCCATATCAGCAGTACGATCAGCGGGATCATGAACGCTTTTACGCCGCTGAACACGCTTCTTGTAGGAATTGCGCTCTTTGCGTCAGATTACAAACGGACCCAAATCATCGGCGTTAGCGTCGGCCTTATCGGATGCCTGTTGCTGATACTTGGCGGAGATTCCGGATCCGACGCCACGTCAGGCAACTGGTACGCATTGCTGGCGTTCGCCGGGGCGCTTTCGTACGGCATCAACATCAATCTCGTTAAAAAATACGTTTCGGATCTGCCGCCGATGAGCATCGCCACCGGAAATCTCGCCGTCTTGCTGTTCCCGGCATTGGCAATATTGGGCGCATCGGGATTTTTTGATCATTGGCAAGACGTAAAAGTGCAGCATTCCGCGGCATTTGTCGCAGTTTTAGGCGTGGTCGGGACGGGAATCGCCAACCTCATTTTCTATCGTCTGATAAAAATCTCGACGCCGGTTTTTGCCTCGTCCGTGACGTACCTTATTCCGATAGTCGCATTCTTTTGGGGCGTGTCCGACGGAGAATCACTCAGTCTCTGGCAGATCCTGGGCGCCGTCATCGTACTAGCCGGCGTCTGGCTCAGCAGTCGTCAGTCGAAATAAAAAAGGCCACCGGTTAAGGTAGCCTTTAAGTCAAAAGTCGAAAGTCGAAAGTCGAACGTCGAAGGTCAAAAGTCGAACGAGTCAAAAAAGACAAACTTTTCAAAATTGAGTTCTGATTACTCAGCGATTCATTGACTCAGTCAGTCTACTGAAAATCTGCGTCCGTAACACCCTCGTTTACCTTGATTTCGCTCGCGGTAAACTCCATCTCCATCGGGCCTTGAGCCAATGTCATTTTGTGTGGATATTTGACCCCTTTCACGTCTTTGTAATCACTAAAGTTCATGGTTTGCACGCCTTGTTCGGATGTTTTGGATTCCGCGACTTTAAGACCTGTTTTCGTATCGAAATAAACAACCGATTTCCCTGATTTCAAGGCATAAGCGTCCGATCCGTTGATGGTTTCGATACCTGTCAGCGCAACATCCGACTTCTTGAGCCATTGCGTTTCCTTGAACGGACGCGCCGATTCTTTCCGGTCGGCCAATTCCTCACCGGTAAACTCCTTGCGCTGTCCCTGCTGTTCCATGTACGAGCCTTTTTCGTTCGTGACCTGCTTCATGACCGTCATTCCCATGGCATTCATGTTCACCGACGATTTTCCTGCGGATGAGTTTTTCATCGACAAAACCAAAGGCGTCCCCTGGATCGTTCCTGCATAAGTCGCCGATATGGTTTTGACCGACGCGATGGCTTTGTCGCCGCCGATCGCCTTCACGTAATTTTCCAATACAGATTTCGCCGTAACTCCTGCCGGAAGCGTTTTTTTCTCCGCCGGTTTCTCTACAGGATTTCCGAATTTATCGAAAAAGTAAATCGGAGTTTTGGTCGCTGCACTGTACTTTTCAAGTCCGGGCAAAACATCAGATCCTTTTCCTACGATAATGATCCTTTGGTTTTCTGCCAGGAAATATTTGTTGGCCACGCGCTGTATATCTTCCGGGGTTACCGCCTGGATGCTTTTGATATAATTTTTGTAGAAATCAGCCGGAAGCTTTTCCGTTTCGATGTTCAACGCATAACGCGCGATCGTTTGAGGCTTGTCAACCTGCATCACGAATCGTCCGATGTAACCCGCTTTTACGGCATCCAAAACCTCTTTGGACACTATTTCTGTGCGGATGCGTTTGATTTCCTTGAGGAACTCCACAACGGCGCTATCTGTAACGGCATTTCTCACCTGGGACGAGGCGGTAAAGGTATTTACATAACGGCTTCCGGAAATTCCGGAACGGGCGCCATACGTCCAACCGTGGGCTTCACGTAGGTTCATGTTCAGATAACTGTTGAAGTCGCCTCCCAAAACCTGATTGGCCAAAATTGCCGGGAAGAAATCCGGATCCTTCATTTCAAGCCGTACCGTGTTCACAATTCCGATTTCAGATTGCACCGCATTGGGCATATCCACGAAATTGATCTGCGTGAACTGGACGTTTTTAGGATCGGAATATGTGACGCTCGGCGCTTTCTGGGCTTTCCAGTTGCCAAAAAGTTTTGTAACCTGTTTCTTCACATCCGACGGCTTCACATCGCCGATTACAACCAAATAGGCATTGCCCGGAACGAAATACGTATAATAATTCGTCTTGACGTCCTGAAGCGTCACATTATTGATGGTTTCCTCGGTAAGATATTCTCCTGACGGATGCGTTTTCCCGAAAGCCAATACGCCACGGACGCGACTCGCAACGGCCGGCACGCTTTTCTCCTGGGTTTTCAAGCCTTCGATAAGCTGGGTCTTTTCCTTGTCGAACTCTTCTTGCGTAAAATTCGGGTTCAGGGCACCTTCAGCCATCAGTTCGAGTACGCGGGTGCCGTACTTAGAAAGTGAACTTGCATAAGCACCGTTTGCGGAAAAGTTAATATCGGCACCAAGGAAATCGACTTCTTCGTTGAAAGCGTCTTTGGAGATTTTCTTGCTCCCTTTTCCGATAAGTTCGCTCGTAAGATCGGCGACGCCTTTTTTGTTTCCTTCGGCGTATGGAGCATTGTCAAGCGTCAGGTTATACGAAACCCTCGGCAGTTTGTGGTTTTCCACGACAAGCACTTTCAATCCGTTCGGCAACGTGAAGGTTTCCGGCGCTTTGACGTTAATTACCGGAGCCGGTCCCGGTTTTGGCTGCGGTCTGTCTTGTGCTTGCATAGAAAGTGTTAAAAACAAACCTGTGGCGGCTATGATTAGATTCTTCATCGGTATTCTCTTAGTTTTGTTTGTCTTTGGATGGTACGTAGTCAAGCAGCAAACGCTGGTTCGCGTTCAGGTATTTCTTGGCCACTTCCCTGATTTCTTCGCGTGTAACCGAGCGATAAATGTCGATCTCGGTATTTACCAGGTTCACGTCTCCGTACAATAAATAATAGGAAGCCAGATTTTCAGCGATACCTTCAACGCTCGTATTGCTGTTCACGTACTGGTTCTCGAATTTGTTCTTCAGCTTCTGCAGGTCTTTATCAGATATCAATTCCGTCTGCAACTTTGCGATCTCATCGTCGCATTCTTTTAATATGGCGGTCGTTTCGGTCTGTCCGAGCGGCATTCCGTAAATGATGTACATGCCGTAATCTTCCTGAGAGAAAGAGAACGCGCCCACCTGAAGCGCCATTTTCTTTTCGTCGACGATCTTTTTGTAGAGCTTTGAACTTTTTCCGTCTGTCAGATACGTCGAAATCATGTCCAGCACACGGGCATCGCGCGTCTTCATAGACGGCGTGCGGTAAGCCGCGACCACCATCGGAACCTGGATGTTAGGATCTGTATAGGTTGCCTTCAAGGCAGATGTGATCGGCTCTTCAACGAACGACTGGCGTGCGATGGCCGGGCCTTTAGGGATCGAACCGAAGTATTTTTTGATCCAATCTTTTGCCTGGGCATTGTCGAACTGGCCGGCTACGACCAGAACAGCGTTGTTCGGAATATAAAACTTCTTGTTGAACGCCTGGAATTCCTCCAGTTTTGCCGCGTCCAGATGCTCCATGGAACCGATGGTGGCCCATCTGTACGGATGCTTTTTGAACATGTTTTTCTTGACTTCTGCCAACAGGTTTCCGTAAGGCTGGTTGTCGACGCGAAGGCGCTTCTCCTCTTTTACGACCTCATTTTGGGTATCGACGCCGATCTGGTTGATAATCGGATGCATCAGGCGCTCCGATTCCATCCACAATCCGAGTTCCAGGTTATTCGACGGGAATACTTCGAAATAATAGGTACGGTCGTCAGATGTGTTGGCATTGTTGGTCCCGCCGTTCGACGTCACGATCTTGAACCACTCTCCGCGCTGGATATTTTGGGTTCCTTCAAACAACAAATGCTCGAAAAAGTGGGCGAATCCCGTGCGGTCCGGCTGCTCATCCTTAGCGCCCACATGGTACATAACCGACGTGATCACGACCGGGGCCGAGTTGTCGTTGTGCAAAATCACGTGCATGCCGTTGTCGAGGTCGAACTCCTCGAACGCCACCTTTTGGGCAGTGACGGTCCCTGAGAGCAACAGTGCAGAACCCAAAGCCATTATTGTGTTTTTCATAAAGTTAATTGATTATTATTGCGTGTATGTATGAATTGGCAAATGTTTGTTACGCCAAAAATAGGTTTTTTGGAGGAAATGGAGGCGTTTTGTTTTTTGGGCACGCCGGTGGCGTGTTGTAAAAGTGAGCAGTTGCAGTGGCAGTGGCAGGTGCAGTTGCAGGTGCAGTGGCAGTGGCAGTGGCAGTGGCAGTTGCAGTGGCAGTGGCAGGTGTAGAGGCTCTGTTATGTCTGCAAAGTTCGGAGGGGACGGGCAAATGTGGGTACAGATTTTATGCCTGTTTTGTTAAAGTTTTGGGTGAATTATGTTAGTGCGGGTTTGCGCGAGGGATGGAAGCGGCATCCTTTTAGATTCGGGTCGGCCGCGGCCGACCCGAATCTAAAAGATACAGCGGACAGCCCGACGGCGGCCCATCCGGTGTTACTTTTAACCAAAACGGCCTGGCCGCCGGCGCGTCCAAAAGAATGAGGAACATTATCTCTTACTCCGAGTTGTCGTTCGACATTCGACGTTCGACGTTCGACTTTCGACATTAGACTTCTAACTTTTTCCTCAACAACTTGCACCGTTGCAATTTAATCGTATATTTGCACCCATTTTTAATCAATTTCAAACATATTGTTATGTACGCAATCGTAGAGATAGCAGGGCAACAATTTAAAGTAAGCAAAGACCTTAAGGTTTATGTTCACCGTTTGGCAGGCAATGAAGGCGACGCGATTTCTTTCGCGAAAGTGCTTTTGCTTGACGACAACGGAACTGTAACTTTGGGCGCCCCGGCTGTAGATGGAGCTTCAGTAGAAGCTACCGTAATCAAGCACCTTCAAGGTGACAAAGTAATCGTTTTCAAGAAGAAACGCAGAAAAGGTTACAAAAAGAAAAACGGTCACCGTCAGGCGTTGACTCAAATTCAAATTTCAGGAATCACTTTGCCAGGAGCCGCTCCTAAGAAAAAAGCTGCTGCAAAAAAGACTGAAGAACCAGCAACCGAAGAATAATTAATTTTAAAAGATATACGTCATGGCTCACAAGAAAGGTGTCGGTAGTTCCAAGAACGGACGCGAATCAGAATCGAAACGTCTAGGCGTTAAGATTTTCGGTGGTCAGGCTGCCATCGCTGGGAACATCATCGTTCGTCAGCGCGGCTCCAAGCACAACCCCGGAGAAAATGTTTACATGGGTAAAGATCACACGCTTCACGCTAAAGTGGACGGAGTGGTTAAATTCCAGAAAAAAGGCGACAACAAGTCTTTTGTTTCGATCGAGCCGTTCCAGGCTTAATCAAAACTTATTTTTATAAAGTAAAGCCCGTTCTTTTGAGCGGGCTTTTTTTTGATCAAACGTTTTGAAATCTTGTATCTGATGCCGGATGTTTGGCGGCTCCGCTGCGCTCCGCCGCAAAAAAAACCTCGCGTTTCCGCAAGGTTTATTTCATAATTACTTCCTATTCAAATTTAAATTACGGGCAACTTTCCGACATTCCGTTGATCCAGTCCTTGATCATCATCACGGCCTTCTCGTCCACGATGGTGCGGCCCGTATTCGGCATCATTTCCGATTGACTCAGGGACGACATCCGGAACGGCATCAGCGAATTCGTAAAATTGCGTCCGGCCACGATATAAGGCAGATTGGCCGATCCTGCGTCTTGAGGAACGACGCAGACGCCAAGGTTCACCGGATCTGAAGTCGCCGAAAAAGCCAGGTTCATAGGCGTATAGTCGCAAGGACCGCCCGTCGAATGACAATGCGCGCAATTGATGTCAACATAGGACCGCACGCGCAAATCTATGGGGTTGGACACATCTTTCCAGTCGACAGTAGCCGTGACCGTACCCGGTGCATTTTGCAGGAAGCCATGTTGGGACCATTTGGCGAGCTGGTTCATGGATCCATCGGCGTAAGCGTAATTCTTGAACAGGTTCTGAGGTTTCGGGCCGATCGCCGTCGGAGCGCCATCTTTTCTATGGCACGCAATGCACTGGGACGGCGACGGAATCTGGTAGTTGATATCGTAATGCTGGCCTTCATGCGTAAAGGAAACCGCTTTCTGGACAGGGACATCGTTGAGCGTCGCCTCGGTTTGGTCATCGTTCCAGATGTAACTCGCGAAAACCCATCCGTCCTGCTTCATGATCATGAGGCGTGTTTCGATAATCTTCGGCGTATTGTCCGTGCCGGCTTGTTCGTAGTAGAAATTTTTGATCAGGCAGGTTCCCACCGGAAAGTCCAGCGTCTTATCATCGGCAACATAATTCGCCTTCACTCCTTCGGGCATCCACACGAACCGTTTTTTAGACGCGTGATCCGTGAAAAGGCCGCTGTTGAGGTCATAAGGAAGCACGCCGTCAGACGGTTTGAGATCCTTGAGCGTATCTTTGAAGAACGTATATTCAGACAATGTCGCATAAGGGACCGCGGCGAGATCGACCGTCGGATAAACCGGGATGGGAACGTACGGCTCGTCGTCATTGCTTCCGGCGGGACGGTCGTCTGAACCAGAACATCCGATAGATGTCGCCATCAAAATCACGGCTAAAAACCCAAAAATCTTTTTCATCCTTAATTTTTTGCCACAATATATAAAAATCCGGCAGAAAAAATCGGAACGAAACACTTAGGCACATATTTTTAACTATTCGGCAGTTCGGTCAGCTGCCTGACGAATTTTCCGTTTTCGAAGAAGAATAAACCGCCGTAATTGTCATCGTCATACAAATCGCCGGATAACTCCTGGCGAAACATGCGCGAATATTTGCCTCTGTACCTCGTACCATACGCGGCGGCGTTGATGGCATATAGCGGACTTGAAAACGAATTGCGTTGGGCCAGCGTCTCATCGAGGTTCGCGAAACCGCTCATGACAAGATATAATTTATAACCGTGTTCCCTGGCGTAGCGCTCATATATGGCCATTGGCTTGCAATGGTCGGAAGTACAGCCGTTCGTGAATTCGTAAACGATAGCTTTGTCTTGTTTTTGAATTTCAGATAGAAGTTGCGGGCCGGTAACCTTATACACTTTTTCCGTTGATTGATTCTGGAAGTCGGCATCTACAATCATCGCTTTCCGGCTTTCGCCGAGTTTTGTATAATCATCGGTCAACCCATGTATTGCACAGGATTGGGAGATCGTGAGAAGCGCCAGAAGTAAAAGTTTCTTCATGATTTAGATTTTGGTCAAATTCGGAAAATTTCCGGAAATGTCAAAAAAAAACCCTCGCGTTTCCGCAAGGGCCTTTTTTGGTCTTAAGGTCTTAAAGTCTTTAGGTCATAAGCTTTGTCCAAACTGAAATCAGAGTCGGCCTTTACGACTTTACGACCTTATGACTTTACGACCTTATGACTTTACGACTTTACGACTTTATGACTTTACGACTTTATGACTTATTAATATCTGTAATATTCCGGCTTGAACGGTCCTGTGACGTCAACACCAATGTAAGCCGCTTGCTCGTCGTTCAACGTTTCAAGCTCCACACCCAATTTCGCAAGGTGCAAAGCGGCAACCTTCTCATCAAGATGCTTTGGCAACATATAAACCTGGTTTTCGTAATTGTCGCTGTTCTTCCACAATTCGATCTGAGCCAAAGTCTGGTTCGTAAACGAATTCGACATTACAAAACTCGGGTGGCCGGTAGCGCAACCAAGGTTCACCAAACGGCCTTCAGCCAGAATGATGATGTCTTTTCCTGCGATTGTATATTTGTCGACCTGTGGCTTGATTTCGATTTTGGAAGCGCCGTGGTTCTTGTTCAGCCAGGCCATGTCGATTTCATTGTCGAAGTGCCCGATGTTGGAAACGATCGCCTTATCCTTCATCGCCTCGAAATGCTTTCCGACGACGATATCTTTATTACCTGTAGTAGTGATGATGATATCGGCATTTCCTACGACAGTATCCAGTTTCTTGACTTCGAACCCGTCCATTGCAGCCTGAAGCGCACAGATAGGGTCGATTTCCGTAACCGTAACGATTGATCCGGCTCCGCGGAAAGAAGCCGCAGTACCTTTACCAACATCCCCGTATCCGCAAACCACGACACGCTTTCCGGCCAACATAACGTCAGTCGCACGACGGATCGCGTCAACCGCAGACTCTTTGCATCCGTACTTATTGTCGAACTTCGATTTGGTAACCGAATCGTTCACGTTGATCGCAGGCATCGGCAACGTACCGTTCTTTACACGCTCGTAAAGCCTGTGGACGCCGGTCGTAGTTTCTTCTGACAAACCTTTGATATCGGCAACCAGTTCCGGATAACGGTCCAAAACCATATTCGTCAAATCTCCGCCATCGTCAAGGATCATGTTCAACGGCTTGCGGTCTTCGCCAAAGAAAAGCGTTTGCTCGATACACCAGTCGAAATCCTCTTCGTTCAAACCTTTCCAGGCATAAACCTGAATTCCCGCATCTGCAATAGCAGCGGCCGCGTGATCCTGCGTAGAGAAAATATTGCAGGAAGACCAGGTAACCTCAGCTCCAAGCGCTTTCAACGTTTCGATCAAAACAGCGGTCTGGATCGTCATGTGCAGACATCCGGCGATACGCGCGCCTTTCAACGGCTGCTCGGCGCCGAACTCCTCACGGAGCGACATCAGGCCCGGCATCTCAGCCTCGGCCAATTCGATTTCTTTGCGACCCCAGGAAGCAAGGGAAATATCTTTCACTTTGTACGCCACGTAAGGCATTGTCGTAGTACTCATATTTATACTTTGATTATAGTCTGAAATTTTGCTGCAAAAGTAAGCATTAACTTCGATAACAAAAAATTGAAAGCCGCTTTCTTTCAGATGGTTCCAAACGTTAATGAATTGTTTTGTAGCTACTTCCGGCTGCCGTTGCAACGCTTCGCCGTGAAACCTGTTTTTGCAGCTGTTCGCGCCGGCTTCCATCGGTCGCCGCGCAAACAACGCAAAACCCGGGTTTCACGGCTGCAGGGTTTTCACTTGCATCCGGGCTAAAATCCCGATCAACAATCATCAGATGTAAAACAAACAGGTACAGAAATTCACCTTTTAACAAAAAGGCATAAAAACTGTAATGGCCAGGACCAGACTTTCCCGATTTTGTAGACCACAAAAACGCAAAGCCGCGCCTCCTCTGCCGACTCGAAAACTTTCCTTAAATTAGCCTTACCAAACCTTGAATTAAATCTACAACTGCAACTTTCCAACACCAAACTAAAAAAAATGCCGCTCCACCTCCAGCAAAATATCGGTCCAAAGACAAAACTCTACGTTTGGCGCATCGAAGAAGCTTTCGAAGACCTTTTCGACGAAATCCATCTTACCGACTGGAACATGGTGCGCGTCATGTCCATGAAGTCGGAACAGCACCAACGCGGTTTTTTATCCGTCAGGAAACTCTTTGCCGCCGCCGGCTACACCGATTTCGACGTCACCTATGACAAAACCGGCAAACCCCACCTAACCGACGGCCACCACATTTCGATTTCCCATTCCCACGGATTTTCAGCCATTATAGTATCGGACGTGACCGTAGGCATCGACCTCGAGCTTATGCGCGACAAGATCGTCCGTATCGCCGACAAATTCACATCCGACCAGGAAGAGGCCTATCTCGACCCCGATTCCGAGGATTACGTTTCCAGACTCACCGTTATCTGGGGCGTCAAAGAAGCCATTTTTAAGATCCGCAACGAAATAGGCATCAGTTTTAAAGATCACATCACTACTTTTGCGTTCGATATCAATTCAGGACAAGCATCGGCCCTGCTCGATTTTGAAAACGTCCACCGGCGTTTCGAAGTCAAATTCCAGTACGTCGAAGATCACATGCTCGTCTATGCGTTCGAAACCACCGATGCAAAAGATCTATAACGACATCCTGACGGCCAAAAGCCAAAACCGGAAACTGCTCGCCATCCTGCTCGATCCCGACAAGATCGATTGGGATAACCTGGAGCGTCTTATTACGAGGCTTTGCTCCTCGCCGGCCACCCACGTTTTGATTGGCGGAAGCCGCGTGTTTACCGACCGCATCGACGAACTGATCGTCGAGATCAAAGACCGTTGCGAACTTCCGATTTTGTTGTTTCCGGGAAATCCTTCCCAGATTTCGCATGAAGCAGACGGCATTTTATTCCTGTCCCTGTTATCGGGCCGAAACCCGGATTTTCTTATAGGACATCACGTGAAGGCCGCACCTGTCCTCATCGATTCCGATCTCGAGATTATTCCGACAGGCTATTTGCTGATCGGGTCCGATAGCGACACAGCAGTCGCCAAGGTCAGCGGGACCGCTCCATTATCTGATAAACAAGAAATCGTATCAACGGCGGTCGCAGGCCAGATGCTGGGCAAAAAACTCATTTATCTCGAAGCAGGAAGTGGGGCCAAAAATGCGGTTCCGGGCACTGTTATCGAAGCGGTTTCCCATAAACTGACAATCCCTTTGATCGTAGGAGGCGGGATCAAGTCGATATCCGGGATCCGGGATGCCCATGATTCGGGAGCGGACCTCGTGGTGATCGGGACCGCTTTTGAAAACGACAACAATTTTTTCGAGCATGGGTAATTTGTACGATTTCTTTCTGGCTTCCTATCGGGATACCGAAAATTGGGTCATCGCAATCGAAATCATCGTGTTCGTTTTTGGGATCGCAAGCGTTTGGTTCGCAAAAAAAGAAAACATCCTCGTCTATCCGACCGGGCTTATCGCCACAGTCCTCACCGTCTATTTATTGTTCCGCGCAGATTATATCGGCGACATGCTCATCAATGTCTATTACTCCATCATGAGCCTGTACGGCTGGTACAATTGGGCAAAACGCGATGCCGATGACCGCCACGTCCCGGTTTCGAGAACCAACCGCAATCAAAAATTAACAGGTATCGGAATGTTTTTGCTCACTATTGTAATTATTTTCGCAATATACAGAGCTACAGATACCCAGATCCGTGCAGAGAATTACCTGGACATTTTCATCTCGGGACTGTTCTTTACCGCGATGTGGTACATGGCCCTGAAAAAGATAGAAAACTGGACGCTCTGGATTATAGGAGATCTGATCGCCGTGCCCATTTACGGATATCGCGGCCTTGGGATCCTGGCGCTCCAATACATAATATTTACCATCTTGGCCGTCATGGCTTATCTGGAATGGAGAAAAACATTAAACAACTCCCAAACGGGAACAGCATAACCCAGGAAGTACGACTGCGCAAGATCGGGTTTACTTCGCAGGATTTCACGCAGATCGCATCGCTGGGCCTCACTTTGGACGCCATCGAAAAAGAACTGCAGATTTTCAGGAACGGGATTGCAAAAACCTGGCTTGAACGTGCTGCGACGCCAAACGACGGTATCCTCCAGATGACGGAAGCGGAATTTGCCGAAACAGCCGAAATTTTCGACGCTGAAAAAAGCCGGTTCAAGCTCAAGAAGTTCGTCCCGGCCTCGGGCGCGGCCAGCAGAATGTTTAAATTCCTTTCGACATTCCTCAACGAGTTCGATGTAACAAAGGATACGATTAACTCCTACATCAACCGCAAAAACATGACGGATCTGTCGGTTTTCCTTGCCGGAAAAGACAAGCTACCGTTTTACAAAGAACTTGTCGCACAAATCGACACCAAAAAGAACGGAGGGTTGCGCGAAACCGACAGGCTTAACTACGAACTTATCAGAACGTTGCTCGATCCCGACCGTTTCGACTACTGCAGCAAGCCGAAGGGCGTTTTGCCTTTCCACAAATATTCCGACCGTATATCGACGCCTATCGAAGAACATCTCAGGGAAGGCGCCCGTTACGCGTGTTCCAATGGTATTTCGAACATCCATTTTACGGTCTCCGATGATCATCAGACCGAATTTGAGGACGTGATCGCATCGGTCAGGCCGAAAATCGAATCGGAAACCGGAATTGCCATAAACGTGAATTTTTCCTATCAGGACAAAGCCACCGACACGATCAGCGTCGACCTCAAAAACAACCCGTTCCGCGATGACGACGGCCGGCTCGTTTTTCGTCCCGGCGGACACGGAGCACTTATCAACAACCTGAACGCTATTGACGCAGACATCATCTTCATCAAAAATATCGACAATGTCATCCAGAATCACATCGACGTCATCACGCTTTACAAAAAGGCGCTCGGCGGGATCCTGGTCAGGACGCAGCGCAAAATCTTCGGTTATTTGCATCAGATCGAAAATGAATCAGTCGATTCATCCGACATAGATGAAATGATCGATTTCCTCAAAAACGACCTCAACATCGTCATGTACAGCGATTTTTCGAAGTTCACAAACGAAAACAAACTTGTTTATATCAGGCAAAAGCTGAACAGGCCGTTGCGCGTTTGCGGCATGGTCAAAAACGAAGGCGAACCCGGCGGCGGACCGTTTTGGGTGCGGGGCCAGCAGGGCAATATTTCGCTTCAGATCGTCGAAACGTCCCAGGTGGAACTGCAAAACCCGCAACAGGTCGCGATTATCGAACAATCGACGCATTTCAATCCCGTCGATATCGTCTGCGGTACGAAGAATTTCAAAGGCGAAAAGTTCAATCTGCACGATTTCGTCGATCACGAACGCGGATTTATCGTCAACAAGACCAAAAACGGCCGCGACCTCAAAGCCTACGAACTTCCCGGACTTTGGAACGGCGCCATGGCAAAATGGAATACGATCTTCGTCGAAGTTCCCCTTGTCACATTTAATCCGGTGAAAACCGTTAACGATTTGCTCAAGCCGGCGCATCAGCCGCAGTGATTATGGACAAGGAGAAAATCTTATCCGAGCTTCAATACAAAGCCGTGCGGTCAAGTGGCGCAGGCGGTCAAAATGTGAACAAAGTTTCGTCAAAAGTGGAGCTCACGTTTGATTTGTTACTTTCCAATTCCTTTTCGGATGAAGAAAAAACGCGGCTGCGCGACAAACTTTCGACGCGGCTCAACAAATCAGGACAACTGATCCTGAAATCTGACGAAGACCGCAGCCAGCTCAAGAACAAGGAAATCGTGACAAAACGTTTTTTCGAGGTCATCGAAAGAGCGCTCCACGTGCCTAAGATCAGGAAAGCCACGAAAATTCCGAGATCGGTCGTTGAAAAACGGCTGAAGGTGAAGCGAAATGCATCCGAAATCAAGCAATCCCGCCGGAAACCGGATTTTTAGTCGAACGTCGAATGTCGAACGTCGAACGTTTAGGTCAAACGTCGAATGTCGAAAGTCGAACGAGACAAAAATGTACTTCTGTGAATCGAAAGGAATAAACAATTGAATATCTTTCCATTACACACTATAGGTCGTTCGACTTCCGACTTTCGACTTTCGACTTTATCTTTCGACCTTCGACTTTTCAATTTGTCGTTCGACTTTTGACGTTCGACGTTCGACTTTTTTTACTACTTTTGCGCCGTCTCAAAGGGGTGCTCGAAAGGGCTGAGATTATACCCATAGAACCTCGAACAGGTAATGCTGTTTAGGAATTCACGACACCGGAGTGCACGCCGGCGTCAAAACCATTTTTATAACCAAGAATAATTCCCCCTTTTATTCGTAAAATTCTTACGGATGAAACCTATTTTTGAATTATGGCGTGCCGGCGGCCTTAAAACTCCGGTAAACAACGAAACTCTATCAGGCCGCCGTCGGGCTTTTCATTGCAATCTTTCGGCGGCTCCGCTGCGCTCCGCCGCCAAAAGGATTTCCATTCCAATCCCTCACGCATCGGCATTCGCAACCATTCTGTTTCTCGGAATGAACGCCATCGGACAGGAAACTCCCAAAGATTCCACGACCACCGAAAAACTCGACGACGTCATCGTCCAGTCGATCCGCGCGACATCGAAAACACCGGTCACGTTTTCCAACCTCAAGAGAGAAGATTTCGAAAAGCGCAATCTGGGCCAGGACATTCCGCAGCTGCTCAACTTTTTGCCGTCTGTCGTGACTACTTCCGACGCCGGTAACGCCATCGGATACTCCGGGATCAGGGTCCGCGGAACCGATGCCACGCGCGTCAACGTTACGATCAACGGCGTTCCTTACAACGATTCCGAATCGATGGGAACGTTTTGGGTCAACATGCCCGATTTCGCATCGTCCACCGAAAATCTGCAGCTCCAGAGAGGCGTCGGGACGTCAACGAACGGCTCGGGTGCTTTCGGCGCAAGCCTCAATGTGCTTACCGATTCCTATTCGGAAAATGCGTCCGGGGAAATCTCCAATTCTTTCGGTAGTTTCAATACGCGCAAACACACGATTAAATTCAGTTCGGGTTTGCTCGGAAAACGGTTCGAACTCGCCGGACGCCTTTCCAACATCGAATCTGACGGTTACATCGACCGCGCTTTCTCGAGCCTGAAATCGTATTTCCTACAAGGAACTTACGTCAACAAAGGCACGCTCGTCAAAGCACTCGTCTTTGGCGGAACAGAAAAAACGTATCAATCCTGGAACGGCCTCGAGGATCCGGAAAAGCTGCGAAACGACCGCACGTACAACACGGCTGGAGAATATGTAGACGACAACGGCATCACCCGTTTTTACGACAACCAGACCGACAATTATCAGCAGGATCATTACCAATTGCACTGGACCCAGAAATGGAGCGACAACTGGAGCTCGACGGCGGCTTTGCATTACACGATCGGGAAAGGCTATTACGAGAATTACCGTGCAGGCGAATCGTTATCCGATTACGGCATCGCTCCGCAGGAAATCGGCGGCGCACTTGTAGAAGAAAGCGATCTGATCGACCAGAAATGGCTCGACAACGATTTTTACGGCGGGACGTTCTCCATCAATTATCGCAAAAACAATCTCGATGCGATTTTGGGCGGCGGATGGAACGAATACGACGGCGACCATTTCGGGAAAGTGCTCTGGACGAGAAGCGTCGTGTTGCCGCAATACGGACAGCGATATTACGAAGATAAAGGCGTCAAAAAGGACGGTAATGTTTTCGCAAAGGCAAATTTCCAAGCCACGTCAAAACTGAATCTATTTGCCGATTTGCAATACAGACGCGTGTCTTACGACGCAAATTCGCTCGAAACCGGATTCGTCCGCGACCGTTTTGACTTTTTCAATCCAAAGGCCGGAGCCACGTTCCTGGTCAACGATAGCCAGAATATTTACGCTTCCTACGCCCGGGCGAACCGCGAACCGAACCGTACCGACTATGAAAGCGGCAATCCGAAACCGGAGCAACTGGACGATTTCGAATTGGGTTGGCGATACGCATCTGCGAAAGCGAAATTCAATGTTAATGTATACTATATGAAGTACAACGATCAATTGGTACTGACCGGAGCGTTGAATGATGTAGGTTCACCGATCCGTGAAAACAGCGGAAAAAGTTACCGATTGGGCCTTGAAGCCGAAGCCGTTCTGGCGATTTCGGATACGTGGTCCGTACGCCCGAACCTGACGCTGAGTTCAAACAAAAACCAGGATTTCGTGTTCCAGCGCGACGGCGTCCTGACCAACCTCGGAGACACTGACATTGCCTTTTCACCTAATGTCGTGGCGGCAAATGCCATTACTTTCGCGCCGGCAAAAAATTTCCAGGTGACGTTGCTGTCAAAATTTGTAGGCGAGCAATATATGGGCAACATCGATTCGGAGACATCGAAGCTCGACAGTTACGCAACTTCAGATTTGAGCGTTTCGTATGAATGGAAAAACATCTGGTTTTTCAGGTCGATTTTGCTGACCGGACTTGTCAACAATATTTTCGATTACGAATATGAGTCGAACGGATACTTTTATACGTATGACGATGATTTCTCAAACCCGGGAACCGTTACAACAATCGAGGGAGCCGGTTATTATCCGCAGGCGGGGATCAATTTCCTGGCTGGGTTGTCGCTTCGTCTTTAGAATCAGCATTATATGATGCAAAAAATCGTTTTTTCACATATTTTCCATAAATTTAGTTGCACCGTCGAATGAATCTGGAAGAATATTCGATTTTCAATGGCACCGGTTCTCTATCGGTGCCATTTTATTTAATTCACATCCTATGCGCACGCTACTTCTCTTAGTCGTCTTCCCTGTTATTTGTGCAGCTCAGAATTCAGGGAAAATCACCTATTCCATATCGGATATTGATTTCGATAATAAAAGCAAAAACGCCGATATTGAAACTTCGGTCGCATCGGCGAAAAGCCAGACTTTCACGCTTGAATTCAGTGACAACCTGTCCCATTTTTTTTATAACGGCGGCATGGACAGCGCGGACGACTTCCCGACGAAGCTTGCCCGGGCCAGCTTTACAAGTGCTTCCGATTACTACCAGGACAAGACAAAAAAGTTGCAGATCGAAACGACCTCCGACGGTACGCTTGTCCAAAAAAATCTCGAGCCGTTAAAATGGCAATTGACTTCGGATACCAAAAAAATAGATAAATACCAATGCTATAAAGCCACGTATACCTATACTTTTACTACGCGCGCTCAAAAAACCGGAACTCGAACGGTTGTGGCCTGGTTCGCGCCCGAACTCCCGTTTCCTTATGATCCGAAAGCCTACAGCGGGCTTCCCGGCCTGATCCTGGAATTAAAAGACGGAGCCGCCACTTATCTCGCAACGAAAATAGCGATATCCGAAAAGGCGCTTCCCATAGACTGGCCGCGCGGAAAAACAATAAATGAACAAGATTACCTGGAGAAAATCAACAAGCAATAACAGGAGCCAAATCTTACTCTATGCCAAGCTGCGTCCGGTTTTTCTTGTTCGTTATGTTGTTCACGACTTCGTCCGGAAGTCTTGCCCAAACCGTTGCAGGAAAGGTGATGGATAAACAGGCCAAGCCGCTCGATTTTGCTAATGTGATGGCAATCGAGACTACGGGAAGCACCCCACCGATGTTTAGTACGACGTCTGCCGACGGAAAATATACCTTTGAACTCGACAACACGAAGTCATACGAAATCCGGGTGTCGTATATCGGTTTCATCGGCCAGACGCATCTGCTCGAAGCAGGATTTCAGTCAATGTCTCATAATTTTGTGCTTGAATCTTCAGGAGAACTTCTCGATGAGATTGTGATAGCACATGCCAAACCTGTTGATGTCAGGAAAGATACGATCACTTTCAACGTGGCCTCATTTGCCAACGGAACGGAACTTAAGATGAAAGAGATCCTCGAAAAACTTCCAGGCGTCGAAGTCGGCAAGAACGGGACGGTAACGGTAAACGGCAAAACCGTGACACAATTGCTCGTAGAAGGAAATCTGTTTTTTGGAGGCGGATCGAAACTAGCTGTCGAAAACATCCCCGCCGACGCCCTCGACAAGATCGAAATTATCGACCATTTTTCGCAGGACGGCTTTATGAAGCAGGTATCCGACAGCGAGGAACTGGCCTTGAACGTCAAACTTAAAGAAGATAAAAAAGACTTCGTATTCGGAGACGTGAGAACAAATGAAAAAAATGACGGTTTCGTCGTTGGATGTCCTTTTCAAGCCGTATTGGATCCTGAATGCCAATCACCACCTTTATTTTAACATCGGAAACAATTTTGAAAAGTCATCGCTTTCCACAATTGAGGCACAATCAATGTCCGATGGGAAAATAAACGATTTCGCTCCAGGCGGATTCGGGAATGACATCGATTACAGGCTTAATGATGCCATCGCAGGGATCGAGTACAAATTCCGGCTGGGCAAATGGACAAACCGTCCGGCGCTTTTCCTTCACCGATACGACTTGCGAACGCGGCAACCTGGCGACTTAAACTCGGTTTCTTTCAATGTGCTGCAACCACGGATCATCAGCGAATATGACTTTAACAATTCAGAAAATCTCTATTTCAGCTACGAACTTGGCAATGCGTTCGCTGGTATCGAAAAATTTGCCGGCCGGTTCACGCTTCTGGACTACAACCTCGTGTTCCGCGGCAATCCGAATTTAAGCAACGAACGGTTCCACTCTGGCGTATTGCGCTATACTAAATTCAGCAGTTTCAGAGGGATTCAGCTCAATGCCGGGATTTCCCTGCTTAAGAAAGAAAAATCCATTCAAAATGTTGTCGCGCTCGATGGCATTAACCAGTTCAGCACTGTTTTCCTTACGAACAATCCCGAGACCACGTGGAGAATCAACTTCGGATTCTCAAAAAAGGTACAAAAGCTGAATTTCCGGCTCAATGTTCTGACCAATTGGTTCAGCTATGTGCAAAATTTAAATGGAGTAGCAGCCCGTTATGACAGAAATTCCCAAAACATCAGAATTACGGCAAAAACTGCTCATAAGAGTTTACCTGACGTTAGCTTAACTTACGGCAAAAGCTTCAGCCGGTTCGACGGGCCTTCGACTGCGCGCTTCACGTCAGATGCCATAGATGCCTATTGTTCCGTTCCGTTTTTCAGGAATTGGGTTGCCGCCGCAGACTTCTCGTATCTCCGCAACAAGAACGCTTCCGGCAGCAAAAACGATTTTCTGACTACCTCCGCTTCCTTGCGCTATCAAAAAAAAGACAGCCCTTTTATTTTTGAATGCTCGGCTCAGAACATCTTTAACAATCGGCATAAAAACATGTATTCCTTTTCGGATTATATCGTGAGCGAACAGAATATTAAGGTTTTACCACGTGCGGCGTTGCTTTCTATAATGTATAAATTGTAGCTTGATATAGTGTAACATTTAAAGTTGTGTTCTTCAAGGTTGCGTCAACAATATCTTTTCCATAAAAACGATTAATCTCCTGCTTCTCCAAATCGTTACCCCGCTCAAAAATCCGTATAATTTTGGATATTTGAATTAAATTACATGCATAAGCATATAATGTGTAATCGTTATCACAGTTTGCGGCACTACTATAAAACCGAAATAACTAAGTTAAAATCCCTTTTTGATGACAATATCGAACTCTATCGCTATTATCGCAGCGGAGATACCGATCTGGACGTTCGATACTTCACGCGCCGTAAGCCTGATTTCCGCCCCACCCTTGACAGCGCTTACTTCCAGGCTGATCACCGCTTTAGTACTTCCCACGATTATAAACTGGCTCTTCTGTTAGCAAATGAGGAACTGAGTAGCTATTTGGAACAACGCCTCGAGAATGGAACTATGAACAATGGAACCGGCCGGAAACCGGCAATGGGTGCGACATGGACAGCTTCAAAGGTAGCTTTGGTGGAATTGGCTTATGCGCTGCATGCCGGAGGTGTTTTCAATAATGGGAATCTTGCACTTAAAGACATTATTGGTATATTCGAAGAGGCCTGCAACGTTAGTTTAGGACAATACCACAAAACGTTTTTGGAAATCAGGGAGCGAAAGTCCGAAAGGGCTAAATTTTTATCATCGCTTCGCGACGCTTTTATGGAAAAAATGGAGCGAACAGATGATCTCTGATCGAGACGATATAAAAAGAAAAAGGCCGCTTACTAGCGACCTCCTTCCGTTCTTAGAGTTAATGGTTCAAGGTTGTCCGGCAATGCCGGTGGCAAGTGCGCGGGATGTTGCTTCGCACACTCCTAGTTCGGCTCCCTCAGCTCCTGCCGTAACGTGCGTGATCAGCAGGTCCCATTCCGGATCTTCTTTCTTTTTCGGTTTTTTGGGCTTGCGATAAGCAGAATAGCGGGCAATGGAAGATGTGATAAGCATGATTTCTTTATCATAGGCGCTCAGGCCAGTAGCTTGCAATGTAATCGTTTCGAATGTGCTGATATAGTCGTGCACAATTTGATAATCGGTTGCAGTATTGCATAGCGGGACCACGCCATTTATAAAGGCAGCCAACCGTGTTTTGCCTGTGGCACTAAGTCCCGAGGCGTTAGTGAAGTCTGAGACGCAATTCAGGGGATTGCTGAGCAGCGCGGTAATGTCTATGGCTGAGACAGGAGTGTAATACGCATTCTTTAGGCTGGCGAATTGCGCATTTTCTTCGGCGACCTTGTTTACACGAGCCACGATGGTAGCTGTAGTAACCGGAAGTTCGTCCGCATTGTGATAAGCGGAAAAAAGCGAGTCAAAAAGCTGGCCCGAATAGTCATACGGATTCGAAGGATTCTGCGCCGGATGAGGCTCCAGTTTGCGGGTTAATGCATCTTGTGGCTGCAGTTGTGAAGCAGATTCCGGGTGATTGGCTAAGTCGGAATCCGTCGAGCACGAGAACAGGACAATAAAAAAGCTGAGATATAAAAATCGCATGGCAAGTGTGTTTTAGAAAATTACTGATTGGTTTATCAGTTCATTTCTCCCGGGATAGTTTGAACATTGGTTCTGGGTTTTGCATTCCCTTTGAATTCATGGCAAACCTACCGCCGCCTAGACTGCCCTGCAACACCATTACTGGTCGATAAGCGAACTGGCGATGGACATTTTGCGAATTGGCCAATAAAGAAAATGTAGTAAATTGCGTACATCGCCTATGTCTGGGCGCCATCCAAACAATTCCAGGTTGCCAGTCAACCATCCTATTATCGTAATCCTTAATGCCGTTGCGCCATCGCATTTGCGATAGTGGCAGGCCTCCGCTTGTTGATGAAGTTTCAAATACAATTCGTACTCTGTCTGTTTTACTGTACTATCTTTGCCCAAAGCAATTCGGCCTTTGACCGCTTTTCCAATCAGGTAGATACGGCTTCAGACAAGCAACAAAAATTGCGATACGCCAGGCTTTGGCTCGAACAGGCGCGATCGGAAAAGAATTTTTCTCAGGAAGTAAAAGCACTGCGTGAAGTCATGTACAGTGATAACCGGGACTTCCTTTTGTGTTACTCCGACAGTCTGCTTGCCGCGGCAGTAAATACAAAAGACACGGCAACAATAGGCCAGGCCTATCTTACCAAGGGAATTGCGCATTACAATCAAAACCAACATGCCGCCGCGCTGAATGCCTACATGAAAGCAGATGAATATTTGCATTCCTCCGGCGCAGACTATGACGTACATAAACTCAAATACGGCATTGCCAACACCAAATATTACTTGGGCTTCTACCAGGAAGCCATTTCACTTTTTGAACAATGCCGAAGCCATTATAAAAACAACGACACACGGGGCTACCTGAGCGCCATCTACTCTTTGGGACTATGTTACAATCGCCTAGGTGATTATGAAAGAAGTGAGGAATTGAACAGGCTGGGATTTACTGAAGAGAGGCGGCTGGACGACCAGAAGATACACGGATACTTTGTGAATTCCAACGGCATTAATGACTACTATCTAGGCCGTTATGAAGCAGCGCAGCGCCAGTTACAGCAGGCCCGGAGCTTTTTGGGTAAGCGAGAAGATTATTCAAATCTAGCGGTGACATGGTTTTATCTCGGCAAAGTGAATTTAGCACTTAACAAACAAGATCTGGCTTTAACGTATCTCAGGAAAGTAGACAGCTCCTTTTATCAGCAAAAATATATACGGCCAGACCTGCGCCAAACCTATGAGATTCTTATTAAGCACTACTACAAGACCGGGGACTACCAAAATGAAATACATTTTATCCGGCGCCTCAAAACAGTCGACAGTGTACTCAACCGTGATTATAAATACCTGACACCTCGACTGACAAAAGAATACGATAACCGCAAGCTAAACCAAGCCTATGAGAAGGCGGTCGAAAGATTACAATTGAAAGACAAACTTGAAGCGTATTGCGGCTTGGTCTTTGTCTTGGTTATCGGGTTTATCCTGTATAAATACGTTAAGCTCCGTCGCTACCACCGGAACTACAAGAAAATGATGGACCAGCCGGTTGAGGCATCAAATGAATCTATTGACAATGCTTCTGAAAGGGATCTGCCTGAGGATGAAAATCCAGATCTTTCCCTTACAGAGCGATCTAGTACACCGTTAAAAACCGAAAAAGAGATCAATCCCGAAATAGTGGCTAGAGCCCTAATCAATCTTTCAGAATTTGAATTAAAAGAAAAATACCGGGATAGCGCCGTGGGAGTTCAGGAACTTGCTGAAATAATGGAGACCAATTCTACTTACGCCCGGCAAATTATACAGGAGCACCGCCATAAAAGCATAGTTCAATATTTGCATGATCTCAGGCTTGACTTCATTGTGCGTAAGCTTCGCACCGATAGCCGCTTCCGAAATTATACCGACGAAGCCTTGGCCGAAGAGTGCGGCTTCGGCTCGACGAAAAATTTTACACGCGCATTCAAAGCCAATTACGACATCCCGCCACGGTTTTTTATCAGGCAGCTTAAAAAGGATATGGGTGAGGAGTAGTTATTTGCCGGGTCATGTCTTCTCTATATTAATGCGCATGCATCTTAATCCTCTTAAACAATAAAATCCTGTGTCAATTTTTTTCGAGCAAAATTTTTGACACAACTGTTGTGTCAAATTTTTATCTTTAAAAAAATTGACACAAATGGAAAATTTTAACGATATCAGGAAGTTGCTGCGGCTGACTCAGGAGGAAATGGCGGTATTCCTGGGGATTTCAC
>Ga0265798_10000494_pt1 | contig 65629 bp, 60 predicted proteins | sample P3T30metagenome_FD_192430 | JGI IMG/M metagenome (GOLD analysis project Ga0265798, IMG submission 192430) | Plant litter microbial communities from East Loma Ridge, Irvine, California - P3 T30 | ecosystem: Environmental > Terrestrial > Plant litter > Unclassified | place: USA: California... | reverse complement strand
CTTTATGCGCGAGCAATTTCCCCTCGTCGTGTTCTTTATCCACACTTGGTAGATCGATGAGCAAATGCCTGACGCCTTCCTGTCTGAGGTACAAAGAGGCTTCTTCCGTTAAATACGGCCAATTCGTCTCGGAATACTTTCGCGATAATTTGTCGGATGTATTCGGCACAGTACGGATCACGACGGCTTCCGGCGACTTTCCGCCAAGCGCGTTCGCGAGCTGGAATTTTCGGATAACGAAATCGTCCTTCTCGCGTTCAGGCGCAATTGAAATGACTTCCGCCATGAAAAAAAACGTTTTCAAATATTGGTTAAGGCTATAAAAGTCGCGCGTAATATGGCCCAGACATTCCGTGTGGGTACCGTGTCCGTGCGGATTGAAGAAAATGTTGTTGAAATTTGTCGACGACTTCCCTTCCGATACTTTTCCGATCCAATCCCCGAACCTTACCGGCTCTATGCTTGGTTTTTCGATGTACCACGCAACCGGATTTTCATCCGAACCGGAAAGCGGAATCGAAATATCGAGCGGCTTGTTAAAATCGACTTCGAAATCCTTTCCGTCGTGATTGATTTTGGCGATCATGGAACGCAATTTAGTTCATCTCAAAGATATCACAAACCGCACTGAATCGCGATTGCATCCAAAACAACAATATTTCTTATCTTTAAGCAACAATCGCCTGCTTATGAAATCTTTAGCCTTTGCGTTACTTTGTACCTGTGCCTTATCGGCTCAACCCTTGAAGCCGCTGATCCCGAATTCACCGGTGATCATCGGAAAGACGAATATGTTCAAAAAAACGGTATTTACCATAAGCCCGAACGTGTCAAACAGCGAACCCGCATTTTTTGCGTACAATCCTATACTGGGTACGACGGATAACATCGGCGGAAGCTTCGTCCATGCAAACGCGCGGCTTACGGTCGAAAATATGCACAGGGGCGTTAAAATCGATTCGTTTAATCCGAACGGGGCGTCGAATTTCAACGAAGGAATCATTTCCGGTGCCTTGAACCTGATATTCAACGGCAACACCGGAAAATCCGCTTTTCTTCGCCTTTAGAAAAACTATAATTGTCATATTTTTGGGCAAAATCCTATAAAACGCAGCCACTAAAAAAGTGGTCTATTTGCGTCCAAGATTTTGAACAATGAAAAAGACGATTACCATACCGCGTACCCAGGAACACTATTTAGGAAACGTCATCGTGACGGGCAAGAAATTTTTGGGACGGTGCGAAATGATTTGCAATTCCGATACTTTTACCTTGCACTGGACGTTCAAAGCGCCGCAGTACCTTGATTTGTTCCTGAAGAAAATTCCCGCAGAAATCGTGGGTTTGAATTGATTTAATCTGATTTGCGTCAGATAAAAAACAGGTCAGAAGCGATTCCATCCGTCAGGAATTTCCCTTTTGCGGTTGCCTTTAATATTCCATTTTCGAGCGACAACAGGTCCTGGGACAGATAGGTTTGCGCTTCTGACAATAAATACTCCCGGAACCGGATTCCATAATCGCGTTCGACTTTTTCGACGGAAACGCCCCAGATCGTGCGCAATCCGGTCATGACATATTCGTTGTAGCGATCTTCGGCAGACAGAAATTCCGTTTCGGAAGCGGTTACATCCGATGCGATCGCCTTGAGGTACAGACCGTTATTCGCCACGTTCCAGCTTCTCGATTTTCCGTCAAAACTATGGGCGGACGGCCCGATCCCGATATATTTCCTGCCCAGCCAATAGGCCGAATTGTTGCGCGAGAAGTAGCCGGGTTTGCCGAAATTCGAGATTTCGTAGTGGATAAAGCCGTTTCGATGAAGAATATCCGTCAGAATTTTAAAATGCGATGCGGCGACTTCATCTTTAGGAGCGGAAAAAGTACCGTTGGCGATAAGTTTTTTCAACGCTGTTTTGGGTTCGACGGTCAACGCATATGCCGAAATGTGCGGAATTTCAAACGACAACGCCGTTTCGACATTATGTATCCACTTTTCATTGCCCATCCCGGGAATTCCGTAAATGAGGTCGATTGTGATATTGTCAAAGTGCTTTCGTGCTTCAGCCAAAGAATTTTTCGCTTCGGAAGCGTTGTGGGCGCGGTTCATCATTTTCAGGTCCTCATCGAAAAAAGACTGAATGCCAATGCTGAGGCGATTGATTTTCGAGGCCGCTAATTCGCCTATCTTCACTGTTGAAAGATCGTCTGGATTGGCTTCGAGCGTAATTTCGGGATTATCCGAAACATTAAAATTTTCGTAAACAGCATCTATCAGCAAATTGATCTCGCCGGACGATAGTACACTTGGTGTTCCGCCTCCGAAATATATCGTTTCCACCACCTCTCCGGCAAACTCGTTTCTCCGCATCACAAGTTCCCTGGCCAGGGCCGCAACCATTTCATCTTTCTTCTTGAAATTCGTCGAAAAGTGAAAGTCGCAATAATGGCAGGCTTGCTTGCAAAACGGGATGTGGATGTAGATGCCGGACATTTAATTTGGAAATGGGATAATGAGATAATTAGATAATTAGATAATTTGGAAATGGGATAATAAGATAATTTGGAAACGGGATAATAAGATAATTGAAATAATTTATTAATCAAACTACGGAATAACACACCAGACGTACAACGGCCTTTCGACGTGATTATTAAATTTAAGATAATTAAGATCTTAAATTTCTGTTTTCGCTAGACCCTAATTATCTAATTTCCAAATTATCTTATTATACCATTTCCAAATTACCCAACCCTTCCCTCATTCTGTTTCACAAACGCATCCCAACCCGTATAACTCTTGCCAACGACGGTTTTTCCGGAATTGAAAAAGTGGCAAACGGCGGCGGCAAGGCCATCGGTAGAATCGAGATTTTTGGGCAATTCTTTCAAGCCAAGAAGCTGTTGCAGCATTTTGGCGACTTGTTCTTTACTGGCGTTCCCGTTTCCGGTTATGGCCATCTTGATCTTTTTGGGTTCGTATTCCGTAATCGGGATCTGGCGCGACAAACCGGCCGCCATTGCCACTCCCTGGGCGCGTCCGAGCTTTAACATCGATTGTACGTTTTTACCGAAGAAAGGCGCTTCGATGGCGATCTCGTCCGGATGGTGCGTTTCGATAAGTTCGATCGTACGCTCGAAAATCACTTTGAGCTTGGTGTAATGATCGTCGTATTTCGACAGCATAAGTTCGTTCAATTGCAGGAAAAACATTTGTTTCCCTACCACTTTTATCAACCCGAAGCCCATTATCGTGGTGCCCGGATCGATTCCCAATATGATGCGTTCGTTGGCCAATTTGTCGTTTCTTTGCGGCATGGTTGCCACAGCACGCAAAGCTAAACATTATTGGATTGCCGTTGCCAAAGTTTTGGTTTTAGCCGGCGCATTTTATTATATCTGGGATTCGCTGGCCCACAACGAAAAACTCGACTGGCATCAGTTCCTGGCAAAATTCCAGATCTGGACCTGGCCGTCGATATTGCTCGTATTGATTTTGTCGGTTGCCAACCGCTTCCTGGAAATCCTCAAATGGCAAAACCTGGTCACTTCCATCCGTCCGATTTCGGTGTCAGAAGCTACCAAACAAGTACTTGCTGCCTTGACCGCCGGGCTTTTTACGCCGAACGGAATTGGCGAATATGGTGCGAAAGCGCTGTTCTTTGAAAAGGCGCTGGCCAGGAAAATCGTGTTCCTGAACCTCGTCTGTAACGGCGTACAGATGATCCTTAGCGTAATCTTCGGCATTTTCGGGCTGCTCTACTTCAATGTTTACTTCCACGTTTTAACGGCCAACACGGTGTTGCTGCTTTTCGGATTGTTCCTTATTGTGACCACTGTATTGTTCCTCTTCAGGAAGTTTGCGATCCGCGGGTTTTCGATCCAGAAAATCATTACGAAAATAAACGTTCTTCCCAAAAAGATACACGCCAGAAATACAGTTCTCGCCGTTGGCCGCTACCTCGTTTTTTCGCATCAGTATTATGTGTTGTTCCTGATGTTCGATGTAGATTTGCCGTATCCGATCCTGATGTCGGCGATCACAAGTACGTATTTCCTGGCTTCCTCGCTTCCGACGTTCCAGTTTCTCGACTTTGCAGTCAAGGGAAGCGTGGCCGTTTATTTCTTCGGGCTTCTGGGAGTGAACGAGTGGATTACGGTTTTCATTTCTACGCTGATGTGGTTTTTAAACGTAGTTTTACCTGTCAGCATCGGGAGTTATCATGTGTTGAAATTTAAATCGGAATGGTCGCAATAGCAGTTCTTTTTGCCGTATATATTCTAATTTACAGCGGATACGTTTTCGCTCTGATATCGGGTTTTTCGAAATTAAGTTCGTTTACACCGACGAATTCTGCTGCAAAGACAAGCTTTTCCGTAATTATTCCTTTTCGGACGGAGGAAAAAAATTTGCCCGTACTCCTCGACTCCATCGCCAGCATCGATTATTCCAGGGATATGTTCGAGATAATTTTTATCAACGACGCATCTGAAGATTTTTCAGAAAACCTCATCAACAAATGGCGTATGGCCAATGGATCGATCGCCACGACGATGATCGACAATATCCGGCTTTCTGCTTCTCCAAAAAAGGATGCGATTTCACGGGCGATCCCGATTGCGAAAGGCGATTTTGTCATCACGACCGACGCCGACTGCGAACTGCCCGTAAACTGGCTCCGGATCTTTCACGATTTTATTTTCCTGAACGACGTTGAAATGATTGCCGGGCCCGTTGCCTATGCCGGAAAAAATACGTTTCTGCATCACTTCCAGCGCCTGGATTTGCTCAGCCTGCAAGGCGTCACGATCGGAAGCTTCGGGATGGGGCGCGCCTTTATGTGCAATGGCGCCAATTTCGCCTACACCAAAAAGCTGTTTCACGATATCAACGGTTTTGACGGAGTGGACGAGATTGCGAGCGGGGACGATGTCTTGCTGTTGCAGAAGGCGCTGCGGAAATTTCCTGAAAAAGTCGGCTATTTGAAATCCCGCGAAGCGATCGTTAAAACCAAGCCTGCCGATTCCTGGACGGAATTGCTGAATCAGCGCGTCCGATGGGCATCCAAAGCGATGTCATACGATAATTTGTTCGCTGAAAACCTGGCGCTGGTTACCTTTTTGGCCAACTTGTTTTTGGTGATTTCGGTGATCTGTGCGGCCACGGAATTCTTCGACTGGAGAGTACCGCTCGCGTTGTTTGTCCTCAAATTAATCCCCGATTGGATCCTGTTGTGGAAATCGAACCGATTCTTCAAAAATTCCACTTATTTGTTTCCGCTTTTCTCCGCATTGGTTTACCCGATATTCGTCTCGGTAGTGGCATTCTGGGCCTTGACAGGAACCTATTCCTGGAAAGGCAGAAGATTCAGGCGTTAGCCGATCCTGCCTGGAATGGGTATAGCCCGGATGGCCGCGGATAGCCCGCAGTAAGGCGAGCGCCATTTTTAAGGATTGGCGGGGCGACCAACGGAAGCCGCGGCCAAGACTTTAAAAATGCGACCGGCTGGCGAGGACTAGCAGCAAACAGCCGGAAAAGCTCCCTCATAATTATTTTCTCACTTCGAGGACAACGGGCAGAATAAATTGGGTTTTGACGGGAATGTCGCGTTTTACAGCCGGTTTGACCGTAGGAAAATCCGACAATCGTGCCTGAAGGATACTGTCGACCTTCGTTTTGCCGTAGACCAGGCTGTCGGTCAGTTTCGGTTCGAATTCGACGTGGGCGTCCGGGAAGATCGTCACTTTCATTTCGATCGTGTCGAGGTCCGGATAGAGTACTTTCAACGGTTCGGCGTTCAGCCTTTGCTGGATGTTCGATACCAGAAAATCGAGGAAACACTGGCGCCTCATGACTTTGTCTGATACGGAATCGCAGGCGTCGACCGATGGAAATTCATCTACTTCCTGCCAGTTTATCGACTTCAGCTCCTTTTCGAGCAGCTCGTCTTTCGACGGGACCTGCTTGTCGAAATACTGGCAGCCGACGGCCACCGACGACAGGATAACGACAAGCGCCAATTTTTGGCTAAAGGTTTGAAAAAGGCTCAAAATAGGGCGTATATTTAAGGAATCGTTTCCAAAAATACTAAAAAATAGTTTCTATGGACTTGTTGCTCGTCATTATGGGGATCTTCTTGGTTCTTGCGGGAATCGCGGGAAGTTTCTTACCTGTTTTACCTGGCCCGCCTTTGAGTTGGATCGGGCTGCTTTTACTTTATCTGACAAAGCCGATTGAAACGAATTACTGGGTTTTGGGTACGACATTGGCCTTAACGATTTTGATTTCCGTGCTTGATTATGTGATTCCGAGCCAGGGCACAAAGCGGTTCGGAGGCAGTAAATACGGGATCTGGGGAACGAACATAGGGCTTGTCGTCGGGATTTTCCTGCCGATTCCCGGCGGTTTTATCATCGGTCCTTTCGTAGGTGCATTCATCGGTGAATTTGTTTTTAATTCATCGGACAAAAAACAAGCTTTCCGGGCGGCTACCGGATCTTTTATAGGATTTTTGGCGTCGACTTTCATGAAATTCGTGTTTTGCATGATGCTTCTGGGCATCTTTTGCTATGTGTTCTTTAAAAATTCGGAAAGTTTCTTCTGAAGTTTGAAAATTTCCTCAGATACCATGTCTCCTGAATAATAAAAGACCCTGGTTTTGTGTTTTACTATATCCCAAAAACAACGTGAATGAAACCGGCGCGACTCCTTAAATTGTTCCTTCTGTTATTTTGCATTTCGAACGTGGACGGCGCTACGGCGCAACCTTCCTCGGTGGCCGATTACGAGCCTTGCAGTTATTACGGAGAAGATCTCTCGCACGAAATCAAGATGTATCCGGCGAGCGAGCAGGCGAAAAAAGTCATTAACGGCATTATTTCCGTAATCGGGTTGCGCCCGAATTTCGAAATCCGTGAAGCGAACGTCCCGAATGCCGCGGCCGTCGTACTGAACTCTAAGCGTTTTATCCTGTACAATGCGGAGTTTATGGACGACATCAATTCCGCTTCCGGGACATACTGGGCCGGAATCAGCATTCTTGCCCACGAGATCGGCCATCATTTGAATGGTCATACGCTCGACAAAGCCGGCAGCCGTCCCGATACGGAACTCGAAGCCGACGAATTTTCAGGTTTCGTACTTAATAAGATGGGCGCATCGCTGACGGAAGCGCAGGCCGCGATGGCAGTGGCTGCTTCTCAAAAAGCAAGTCATTCGCATCCGGCGAAAGCCGACAGGCTGCATTCGATCGCCCTCGGATGGAACACCGCAAACGGTCAATCGCCGGTTGTAAGATCACAGCCTTCGGGACAAAATGTTGATCGTCCGGTTTTGGTGAGAAGACCGGTGGAAAGACCGGCTATCGATACTCGCAGCATCGCGTTTGACGTGGAGTTTGCATCGGACGAAGGCGGAATTTATTTCATTACCGACAAAGGCCATCTGATCAATGTGGACGATGGTTCTGCCTTTGTGATTGGAAGCTTGTCGGAATCGAATAAACGCGGGTATCGCCTCATGTTGTCAGATAAGAATTACAATTACCTTTATATCGCTTCCGGCGGACGCATTGAAAACGGATCGGGAAAGCTTGTCGGCTCGATAAGGAAGCACGAATAGCGGTTTTCATCGGATGCGATTTTTTATGGCCGGTACTTTGGGGTGCAACTTTTTAGTATCTTTATTCTCTGTCGCATCAAGCCCTGGAGGCGATTTTATACCACACTCATCACGCATTTTTGTTTTATCGGATAAATCTGTCCGGTATCAAACCGTTATAAGATGGGAAATCCCATTCAGATATTGGTCGTTGAGGACGAAATGATCATCGCCGCCAACCTGTCGCTGCAGTTGACCGAGATGGGTTATCAGGTGACGGGGATCATTGCGCGGGCGGAAGAAGCTTTGGCGCATATTCGACGCCGCCAGCCCGATATCCTGTTGCTTGACATCAATCTGAAAAGCGAGATCGACGGGATCGATATGGCCCATGAAATGCAAAAGGAATTCGATGTTCCGATTATTTATCTTACGGCAAATTCCGACACGGCTCATTTCGACAGGGCAAAAGCCACGAATCCCTATGCCTTTTTGTCGAAACCGTTTAAAAAACTCGATCTGCAGCGCACCGTGGAACTGGTCGCCAATCAGGTTTCCCGCAACCGGATCGTATCATCACCTGCCTTTACCTCTCCTGAAACGCTGATTCTGAGCGATTGTATTTTTGTGAGGCATCACGAAAAAATGGTCAAGGTCGACATCAAGGAAATTTTATATGTGGAAGCCGAACGCAATTATTGCCGTATTCATTCTAAAGGCAAAGAATACCTGCTGGTCATGACGCTTAAAGATCTGGATGAAAAACTGCCAAGCCGCCATTTTATCCGCATCCACAGATCGTTTATAGTGAACATCGCCCAGATAGACGAGGTGGCGCTGACGCATGTCGTAATCGCGCGAAAAGCCATTCCGGTAAGCAAGCCTTTGAAGGACGAATTGCTCAAGCGACTGCAAACCATCTGACGCTTTATGACGAAACTTTACGTGATTTTCCTGCTGTCAGCGATTTTTGCAAATGCCCAGAATCCGGAATTGGACAGCTTGAACAGGCTTTTATCTGTACCAACTAATTCACAGCGCCGGTTGGAATTGTTGAGTGAGATGAATGACGCTTTGCAATCTGATTTACCGAAAGCCGTCGATATTACACGCCAAGGCCTTGACCTGGCTAAAAAAACCAACGATAAAAACTGGCTTCCGCAATTCCATGAAAAGCTCGGCCGCAATTATGCGAACAGTCTGAAACTCGACTCGGCAATGGTGAATTTTAACCGTGCAATGAAAGGGTATGTGGCGATCGGCGACAAGATGCGACAGGCGACGACGTATTTTAAGATCGGATGGGTGCTCAAAAAACGCGGCGATCTCAAGGCGGCGATGCAGAACGACCTGAAAGCGCTCCAACTCATGGAAGAAATCGGCGACAAGGCCGGAATTGCCGGTGCTAACAGCCGGATATCAGGCGATCTGCGGCAACAAGGACGACTTGAGGATGCGTTGGCTTATGCGACTAAAAACATTGCGTATTGCACGAAATACAACCTTCCGGAAGAGTTGATGTTTTCCTACACAGCCGCCGGGGACGCCACAATTCACCTGAACCGTTACGGCGAAGCGCTCTCCTACTTTATGAATTCGCTGAAGCTTGCGCATGAACTTGAAATGGGTGCAATGTCGCTGGCTGACCAAAGCAATAATGTTGGCAATGCAAACAAGCGGCTCGGACGCTATAACGTGGCTCTAAAGCATTATGAGGAGGCGAAAAAGTATGCGGAACAAGCGCAGTATACAAACGCGATCATCACGGTTACAGCGAATTTAGGAGAGATTCATTTGCTGCTCGGAAATTATCCGACAGCGCTCACATACCAGTTGCAAGCCGTCGGTCTGATGGAAAAGCATCACGATATTTCGAACCTTACCGAGAATTATCTGCATACGAGCACGATCTATGAAAAGCTGGGGAATTATCCGAAAGCGCTCGAATTCCATAAAAAGGTGCTCCGGATGCGCGACAGTATTTCCAAATTGGAAAGCGACAAATCGATGAGCGAGATGCTGACGAAATACGGATCTGAAAAAAAAGAAGCTACGATCGCATCGCAAAAGCAACGGATTTCAAACCAAAAGTCGATCAACGTGCTGAGTTTCGGTGTGGCGGGCCTGCTGATGGCGTTTTTGTTTTTCGGATTCAGGAGCTATCGGATGCGGACCAGGGCCAACAAACTTCTGGCTGCGAAAAACGCAGAAAACGAATTGCTGATGAAGGAAATCCATCACAGGGTCAAGAACAACCTGGAACTTGTGAAGAGCCTGATCTCGCTCCAATCGGCGCATCTGGAGGATCCGGCGGCTAAAAGTGCCATGATTGAAAGCCAGAATCGCGTGCAATCGATGGGCATCATCCATCAGAAATTGTATCAGGGCCAACATTTGGGGAGCATTGAAATGAAAGATTATTTCGTGAACCTCGGCGACGGCATCCTGGACAGCTTTGGTGCGGACGATAAGATTTCAATCGAATGCACTATGGAACCTTTGGAACTCGACGTCGATACCGCAGTTCCGATAGGCCTCATCGTGAACGAACTTGTAACGAACTCGCTTAAATATGCGTTTCCGGATGGAGCACATGGAAAAATCAGCATCCGCCTCGAGCGTACAGATCATAACGAACTTACGCTTCATTTCAGCGACAACGGCATCGGAAAATCATCGGAAAACATTTCCAGAGGAACCGGTTTTGGAACACAGCTTGTGCGATTGCTCACGACACAGCTCGATGGGACGATGCAGGAACGGATTCTGGACGGCACACATACCGAATTCCGGTTTCGCATCCACTCAGCCTGACCCTTTTAAGTACCATTCATAAAATCCTGGTTTATCGGATAAACAAATTCTTGCCTTCGGACATAAAATCGCGCTTCTCGTCCAAATGTGCTTTCATTTCATTTTGATTGTCAATTATTTAGATCCCGAAATCAAGGCGATTTCGCGTTTGAACCAATATTGACACATTATGAAAATCTTGAAAATTACACTGCTGATGGCCATTTTCGGTCTTTTTGCCCCGACGGCAATCCATGCCCAAAATCTGATATGGATACACGACGATATGGTAAAACCATCACATTTCTCGGAGTACACGAAAATTGCGAAAGAGTTTTCCGACGCTTGTAAAAAGCACAACGTTCAGAATGGCGATTACAGCATGATCCGCCTGAGCAACGGCACGTACAGATGGATTTCGCGGATCCCGAATCTCGCGGCTTTAGACAACAATCCGTTTGCCGTACTGGACGAGAAAGTGGGCAAGGATAAAATGGCCGATCTGCACGCCCGTTTCGACAAGTGCTACGACAAACATAACAGTTACGTGGTCGTGCATTCGAAAGATATGAGTTACGCTGCACAAAATCCGGATGAAAGCCTGAGATACCTGAAAATGCATTACATGTACGTAACACCGTCCCAGGCAAAGGCGGTGGCGGAAAAAATCAAGGCGCTAAAGGCATATTACACAAAAAAAGGCTCGAAGGAATACTTTGACATCTATCACAGCGGACTGGGCTGCCCTGAGGAATTCTATGTCGCGGTCATTTGGTCTAAGGATGAATCGTCGTACATAAAAGAATCGGACGAAAACGAGAAACTGCTGGGTGAAGATGGCAAGAAAATCTTTGATGAATTGTTTGCGAACGTCGACCGGTACGAAGCGATTTCAGCCTGGGAAATGACGGATCTTGGATATAGCGCCAAAGAGGAGCTCAGTGCACAAGTCAAAAAATAAGATGATCGGACAAAACCTGATTGTGATGAAAAAGGCAGGCATAATCGGCGGATCCGGATTTATCGGAAGCTACGTGACAGAAGTTTTTTTAAGGAACGGTTTCGAGGTCAAGGTATCGGCGACAGACATTTCAAAAAAGGAAAAATATGCCCATCTGATGACACTCGATCAGTCGGACAAACTGCACATCGCAGAACTGAATGTCACAAATAAAGAGGCGTTGCGGGAATTTGTCAAGGACTGCGACATCGTCATTCACGGCGGGACGCCTTTCCAGCTGGACGTTCAGGATCCGGAAACGGAACTTTTCGAACCTACGATAAAGGGAACGGAGATTTTTTTAGACGTGGTTTCGGAAACGCCGTCGGTTGAAAAAGTGGTGCTGATCGCCTCGGTTGCAGCATTCAATACCAATTTTCCGATGCCCGCTGAGGGAAAATCGCAGGACGATGCGTTCGATGAATCGGATGAAGCTTTTATAAGCGAGGAAAGCCATCCGTATGCACAGGCAAAGTTTCTGGCCAATCAGGTCGTGGAGGAATTTATCCGGAGAAATCCAGATTTAAATGTAGAGATAACGAGCGTTTCTCCGGTTTTTGTAATGGGAAACTCAATGTCCAGGCGAGAAGATTCGACTTCGACGGGGATGCAATTCTGTATCCGCAACAAGATCGCGCCCAATCCTTTTATGGAAATGCTTTTCGAACATGACGTGCTGTTTGCCGCCGTTGATGTGGCCGATGTTGCCCAGGCGATTTTCAAGGCCGCCACAACAATGGGCCTTCACGGTAAAAATTATCTGTTGAGCAGTGAAAGCTTTTCCATTTCAGATCTGGCGCGCGTGCTTAACGGTGATAAAGTACAAAAACCTGGGAAAGTGATTTATGGAAATTCGCTGGCAAGACGGGATCTGGATATGACGTTTAAGCCGATACCGGAAATTGCGGTCACCCAATACGGTAGTGATGCTCCGATATGAAAGTGCATCCATAACAGCACTAGTTTATTTACAGTAAAAAACATATTCAGGAGCAAAAAGATGAACCATTATTTTATAGTTGCGCTTGTTTCGATAAGAAAAATAGAATCTGAAACTCTATAAAAGCAAAAAAGCTATCCACAAAAGTGGAAAGCTTTTCATTGGTCTAACTACTAAACCTGACGCTTTCGCGTCGAAACAACACAACTGCTTTGAAGGTGTCATCGGAAACTGTTAAAATTCCGAAACCTCAATTGGGCAAAAAAGCACTTTGTCTCCAAAGTGCTTTCCCAATTTTCGCGGTCTGGACGGGACTCGAACCCGCGACCTCCGCCGTGACAGGGCGGCATTCTAACCAACTGAACTACCAAACCTTCCGCTGAATTGCGAGTGCAAAGATAGGATGCTTTTTCAATTCTGCAAGCGTTTCCTTAAAAAAAATCAAACTTTTTTCAGACGATTTAAGCAAAAGCTTGTCTCTCAACAAGGTATGTAGTCATTATTTTTTCGAAGTCAGGGCCCACATTTACGGGAACGTACTTGATTCTGTTCTGGGCGCACGTCATGGCCACTTTCCTGAAGTAGTCGGCGGCTTGTTTTTCGTATGCAACTTTAACATTATCGGCAAAAATATTTATTTCATCACCCGATTCGAGATCGATGAATTTCCTGGGAGCATTGTCAAAATCGAATGTCAGTTCCGTTTTCTGGTCGACCACGTGGAACAGGACAACCTTGTGTTTGTTGTGTTTGAGGTGTTGCAAGGCGCTGAACAATTTATCTTCGTCACCTGACTGGAACATATCAGTAAATAAAACGATCATAGATCTGCGATGTATCTTTTCAGCGATTTCGTGCAGGTATTTTACGGTATCCGTTCGCTTGGAAACTTTAGGATTCCCTAGCAAACCTTCCAGTTTGTCCAACAGCATCCGATGATGGCGATCACTTCCTTTTTCGGGAGCGTAATATTCATACGTATCCGAAAATACGCTCAGACCCACGGCATCGCGTTGCTTCCTGAGCAAGTTCATCAGTACCGCCGATGCAAGGACGGAAAATCCGATCTTGTTGTAAAAAAACGGCTCGGAACCCAATTCAGGATAATGCATCGAACTCGAATTGTCCAGGATCAGGTGGCATCTCAGGTTCGTTTCCTCCTCATATCGCTTCGTGTACAAACGGTCGGTTTTAGCGAACAGCTTCCAGTCGATGTGCTTTGTGCTTTCACCGGCATTGTACGTTTTGTGTTCGGCGAACTCTGCGGAAAACCCGTGAAATGGACTTTTGTGCATCCCTGAAATAAAGCCTTCCACGATCTGGTTCGCGAGCAGTTCCAAATGTTTGAAACTCGAAATTTTCTCTAATTGTGAATCGATCTTCATTTTGTAAAGATAGCTAATTGATGGTTAGAGGATAACACAGAAGTTAGGGTCGCGAGTCGTGATTCACAGCAAACCGTGCGCACACCTTCAAACAAAAGGCCGGCTACCACGGCCGACCTTCCAAACAACCGCCCGAAAAACGGGCAACCTAAATTATTATACATTTCAGCATTTGTCAGGTCATGAAAATGCAGAAAGGATTTTATGCTTTATGCGACTATTCCTGTGTAGCAGGACAAATATGCGTAGAGAAATCCATCTGGAAAATAACCAATAGATGAACGCCGTTTAAAATCTACAAACGTTTGGGAAACACATTTTTAGCTTATATTTGAACGTCATATAAAAAATATGAGAAGCCTCAAATGTTTGATCCTTGACGACGACGAGCTCGACCGGCTCAGCGTTTTGTCGCACGTAAAGCGATTTCCCGAATTTCGTATCCTCGGAAGTTTCGAGTCATGCGACGACGCACTCGACATGGTGAAAAGCCAGCATCCGGACGTGATTTTCCTGGACATTGACATGCCGGGAATGAACGGCCTTGAATTTCGCAAGATGGCTGAAAGTGTTCCGGTCTGCATTTTTATATCGGCCCATCCCGAACACGCGGTCAACACTTTCGCGCTCGACACGCTTGATTTTATAGTGAAGCCCTTGAAAGCGGAACGTTTTGCGAAAACCGTCCAGCGGATTCACGACTATATGGAACTGAGGGACAAGGCGAGCTTATTCGAGTCCAGCCTCGGAGCCGACGTGGTGTACATCAAAGAAGGCTATAATCAGACGAAAGTCAAGCTTCACGATATTTTGTACCTCGAGGCATTGAAAGATTACACTAAAGTCGTGACGCGTCACAAGAGGCATTGCGTCTTGTCGAATTTGGGAAATCTGCTCAAGGAAGATGCGTTCAGTTCGTTCTTGCGCGTGCACCGGAGTTTTGCCGTTCAAAAACAATTCGTCGAAAAGATTTTGCCCAACGAAGTCCTGCTTCGCGGCGATGTGGTGATTCCGTTGGGACGAAGCTACAAAGACAGCCTTGCCGGATTGCTGTCATGACCTTATAACTTATCAGATATATGCGCTTTTTTACCGTGATTTTGCTGTTGGCCTCTTATCTGACCTTCGCCCAAAAAGAAGGACAGGCGTTGGTAGACTCGCTTCTGGTAGAGCTCCGGAATAAAAAGGAAGACACGTCGAAAGTTTCCATTCTCAATAATTTGTCGTTCAATTACGGTTATATCGATCCTGCCGTCGGAAAAAAGTACGGGCTGGAAGCGATGAAATTATCTCAAAAGCTGAATTGGAATGACGGTCTGGCAAATGCATACCGAAATATCGGGATCAATGTTTCGATAAATTCAGAATATCCGGAAGCTTTGCAATGGTATTTCAAGGCCTTGAAGCAAAACCCGGACAAGAAGATCAAAAGCACCATCCTGCGCAGCATCGGCTTGGTTTACACCTATATGACCGATTACAAAAATGCGCTCGACTACGACATGCGCGCGCTCAAAATGAGCGAGGAACTGGGCGACAAAAAGGGGCAGGCGGCGGTTTTGTCCAATATCGGGATTGTGTATTACGACCTTGCCGATTTCAAGAAAGCGATTGCCTATTACGACAGGGCGCGTCGGATCAACAAGGAAATGGGAAACCTGATTTTCCTGGCCAACAATCTGGGGAATCTCGGCAACAGCTACAACTCGATCAGCGATTACGACAAGGCGATCTGGTATTACGAACAGTCGATCGTACTCAACGACTCCGTGGGCGATCTCGATAACAAGGCCATAAACCTAGGTTCGATCGCGGATACATACGCCCGGAAAAAAGATTACGGCAAAGCTGTCGATTATACGAACCAGGCCATTATTCTCCATGAAAAAACCGGGAATGAACGAGGGCTGGCTTTTAATTACGAAACAATCGGATACATTTACGTCGATCTCTCGGAAGGCGTAAATCCCAACGGTCCGAACATTGCCAAGGCTTCGGAGTATTTCGGCAAAGCGCTGAAGATTTATACCAAACTTAAAGACAAGAACAGCCTGTCTGATATATACGGAGAACTGGCCAAGATCAACGAGCGCAAGGGCAATTTTGCCGATGCCCTGCGGTTGTACAAGACGTCGGTCGTATATAAAGATTCGGTGTTCAATACGGACAACAAACAAACCATCAAAAATCTTGAAGACAGGCGTGCGATCGAACTCCGCGACAAGCAGATCCAGGTAAACAAGCTCAGGTTGGCCACGAAGGAACGCGAACGCTGGCTCTACATTATCGGGATCGGAATGCTCGTTCTGATAGGACTTTTGCTCTTTTATCAGAACCACAACCGCCGCAAAATCAATCGCAAGCTTCAGACGCTGAACGACGAACTTCAGGAAGCCGATCGCGTTAAGACCCGTTTTTTCAGTATTCTCAACCACGATTTGAGAGCTCCGGTTGCGCGGTTGATCAGCTTCCTGAGATTGCAGCGCGAAAATCCGGAACTACTCGACGAGGAAAGCCGCGAGCGCATGGAAAACCACACGATGAGTTCGGCTGAAAATCTGCTGGAAGCCATGGAAGACATGCTGCTCTGGACAAAAGGCCAGATGGAAAATTTCAGTCCGAAGCCGCGAAACGTTAGCCTTTCGGATCTTTTTTCGGAGATACGAAATTACTTCAAAGATGAAAATGTGGAGTTTTCATTCGCCGACCAGGATAGTTCGCTCATGACAGACCCGGATTACCTGAAAACGATATTGAGAAACCTGACGTCCAATTCCGTAAAGGCACTTGCGAAAACGCCTTATGCAAGTATAAAATGGCGCGCTTTTAAGGAAAACGGCATTACGAAGCTGGCCATTACGGATAACGGGCCCGGAGCGAGCCAGGAAAAATTCCGTGCGTTGTATGACGAAAAGGAAGTCGTCGGCATCAAGACAGGACTGGGATTACATTTGATCCGCGATCTGGCGAAGTCGATCGGATGCTCGATATCGGTTACGTCCGAAAAAGGAGAAGGCACCACTTTTACGCTTTCTTTCCAATAAAAAAGCCCGGAGTTTCCTCCAGGCTTTTCCAATATTCGGATAAATAATTACAAGGCAGCGTTCAATGAATCAGCATACGTCTGCTTTGGAGCGACGCCAACCTGACGGTTTACGACCTCGCCGTTTTTGAAGGTCAGAACGGTCGGGATGTTGCGGACACCGTATTTTGCGGCAAATTCCTGATTGGCATCGACGTCGACTTTTCCTATCACCGCTTTTTCACCGAATTCTTCGCTGATCTGGTCGATGATTGGAGCCACCATCCGGCATGGACCGCACCATGCTGCCCAAAAGTCTACCAATACCGGCTTGTCTGATTTTAGAACTACTTCTTCAAAAGTAGCATCTGTGATTGCTATTGCCATAATATTTTAATCTAAGTTGTTTTTACATTGCAAAAGTAGCTAAATAAAGATAAATGAATAAGTTTTGAAATTGGAATTGACTATGCTAAAATTGTCTGAAATTATGTGGGTCGAAAGTCAAAAGTCGAAGGTCAAACGACAAACAAGACACAAATTGAACATCATTTAATCACCAATCATGGTAAGATTGTCCTAGTTCAACCTAAAATTCACATCCAACTTCTCCAACTCCACCAACAATTCCGTGCAAATATTCACTTTTACCTTTTTGCTTGACATCGTAAGTTTTGTAACCAGAACGGTTTCTTCGACTTCGGTTGCGATCTGGACATCGGCTGCAATTGCAGATTGTCCCAGGCTTTCGCCATCGTTCATAACCTCATCGGATACATTCTCATCGCCTTCCTCCTCGCCTGCCGCGACCGTTTGAAGGACCTGCTTCCTGACTGTTTCGGTTTCGACGATGTCAAAACTTACCGGATTCGCACCTGAATTCAACTGAAAAAGATGGCTTAGATGTGTGATCAGATCAGATTTCAGATCCTTTATATTGAGATTGACCGTCAGCTTTTTGGCCTGTGACGCGAGAACGTCCTGGAGCATTTTGACTTCAAGGAACTGCAACCTCGGATCGGAGCGCTTGCCGGTTTCCTTATTCACCCAACCTTCGCGCACGTTGACCTTGAAATGCAAGAACTGGTTTTGTGCCAGGTAATGCCTGAATTTCAAAAATTCCTCGTCGAACATTTTGAACTCATAGGTTTCGTCAAAACCTTCCAGCGTGAAAATGCCCCAATCCTTGCCGTTTTTGGCCGTCCTGTATTGGACGTTCGTCACGATGCCGGCAAACGTAAGGGCTTTGTTGACGTGGGCTTCGAGATTCCTGAGCATTTCGAGGCGGGCGGAACAGAAATATTTCATTTCAAACCTGAAATCGTCAAGCGGATGTCCCGATATGTAAATCCCGACAACCTCTTTCTCCCTCGCCAGCTTTTCCATCGTACTCCATTCTTCGCATGGCGGCACGGACGGCTCGGCAATCTGGACTTCGCTCGCTTCCCCGAATAACGAAACCTGTGACGAATTTTCATTCTCCTGGAATTTGGATCCGTAGCGAATCGCCTTTTCAAGAAACGTGATGTTTTCGCCGTCATTGTGGAAATATTGGCCCCGGTGCGTGTCTTCGAATGTGTCGAATCCGCCGGCGAGCGCCAGGTTTTCAAACGCTTTTTTGTTGGCCGCACGCAAATCGATGCGCTTGGCCAGATCGAAAATCGACTTGTATTTACCGTCTTTGCGCGACTCGACTATCGTTTCGACGGCACCGCCACCGACGCCTTTGATCGCGCCCATTCCAAAACGGATCGCATACTCCTCGTTTACCGTGAATTTGTAATACGATTCGTTCACGCAAGGCCCCAAAACCTGAAGTCCCATGCGTTTGCATTCTTCCATAAAGAACGAAACCTGTTTGATGTCGTTCATGTTGTTGGAAAGCACGGCCGCCATATATTCCGCGGGATAATTCGCTTTCAGGAACGCCGTCTGATACGCAACCCAGGCATAACAGGTAGAGTGCGATTTGTTAAACGCATATTCGGCAAACGCTTCCCAGTCCTTCCAGATTTTTTCGAGGATTTTCGGATCGTGGCCGTTTTGTTCCGATGCCTGTCCGATAAATTTCGGCTTCATCTTGTCTAGGACGTCCTTTTGCTTTTTACCCATTGCTTTCCGCAAAACGTCGGCGTCGCCTTTTGAGAAGTTGGCCAGTTTTTGCGACAAAAGCATGACCTGTTCCTGATAAACGGTAATTCCGTAAGTCTCTTTCAGAAGTCCTTCGCACGCTTCGAGATCGTACGTAATTTCTTCTTCCCCGTTTTTACGTTTGATGAATCCCGGAATATAGGCGATCGGCCCGGGACGGTACAACGCATTCATCGCAATCAGGTCGGCAAAAACCGTCGGACGCAATTCCTTCATGTATTTCTGCATGCCCGGCGATTCGTACTGGAAAATACCAACCGTTTCGCCTCTCTGGAAAAGTTCATACGTTTTAAGGTCGTCAAGCGGAAAATTGTCCGGGTCGAGTTCGATTCCCGTCCGGTATTTGACGAGTTTGACCGTGTCCTTAATCAGTGTCAGCGTCTTCAGGCCAAGGAAATCCATCTTCAGCAAGCCGGCCGATTCCGCAACGGCGTTGTCGAATTGGGTGACATACAAATCGGAATCCTTCGCCGTCGTTACCGGAACGAAGTTCGTGATATCGTCCGGTGTTATGATAACGCCACACGCGTGAATGCCCGTATTCCGCAGCGAGCCTTCAAGGACTTTTGCCTGCTGAATCGTCTCTGCGGCAAGCGACTTTTCCTGGGCCATCGCAATGAGTTCCTTGACGCGGTCGAATTCTTCAGATCGAAGTACCTTTTTGACCTCCCCTTCATTTTCAGACAGAAAACGCGCCAGGTTCCACTTTCCGGGCATCATTCCGGGAATCAGTTTGGCAATCCTGTCGGCTTCGAAAAGCGGCAGGTCCAAAACGCGGGCCGTGTCGCGAATCGCCGATTTGGTCGCCATTTTACCGTACGTAATGATCTGGGCCACCTGGTTCGATCCGTACTTTTTGATGACGTAATCCATAACGGACGCACGTCCTTCATCGTCAAAGTCAATATCGATATCGGGCATGGAAACGCGATCGGGATTCAGGAAGCGCTCGAAAAGCAGATCGTATTTTATAGGATCGATATTCGTGATTCCTAAACAATACGCAACCGCAGAACCAGCCGCAGAACCACGACCGGGTCCAACCGAAACGCCCATGGCACGGGCCGCCGCGATGAAATCCTGAACGATGAGGAAGTATCCGGGATAACCGGTTTTCTCAATCGTAAGCAATTCGAAATCCAGGCGTTCGCGCACTTCCGGCGTCAGGCCGTCAAGACCATACCGCCTTTCCGCACCGACGTACGTCAGATGGCGCAAATATTTGTTTTCGCCTCTCTTCCCTCCATCGGCATCATCTTCGGCAAAAACGAATTCGGCCGGAATGTCAAATTTCGGAAGCAAAACATCGCGATAAAGCGAATATGTCTCGATCTTTTCAACAATTTCGGAAATGTTCACAATGGCCTGTGGAATATCCGCGAAAAGCGACTTCATCTCATCCGACGATTTGAAATAATATTCCTGGTTCGGAAGGCCGTAGCGATATCCGCGGCCGCGTCCGATAGGAGTCGACTGCTTTTCGCCGTCCTTGACACAAAGCAAAATGTCGTGTGCATTGGCGTCAGGCTGTGCGATATAATAGGTATTGTTTGTGGCCACCAGCTTCACATCGTGCTTCTTGGAAAACGAGATAAGCGTTTGGTTAACGCGGTTTTCGTCCTCCTGTTTGTGGCGCATGATTTCCAGATAAAAGTCGTCCCCGAACTGGGATTTCCACCATAAAAGCGCTTCTTCCGCCTGGTTTTCACCGACGTTCAGGATTTTGCCCGGAATCTCCCCATAAAGGTTTCCCGACAGGACGATAATGTCTTCCTTATACTGTTCGACCGCTTTTTTGTCGATGCGCGGCACGTAGTAAAACCCTTCCGTGTAGGCGATCGACGACAGTTTCGCCAGGTTGTGGTACCCTTTTTTGTTCTTTGCCAGGAACACGACCTGGTAGCCGTTATCCTTACGGGATCGGTCGAAACGGTCTTCGCAGATGTAGAATTCGCATCCTACGATGGGTTTCATCTCGACTTCCGTCGGAATACCGCCGTTTTCCTCTGCTTCCTTATTCTTTGCGGATGCCGCCTTGTTGTGGTTCATGACGGCAGACACGAACTGGAACGCGCCCATCATGTTTCCGACATCGGTCATTGCGACGGCCGGCATTTTCGCTTTGGCTGCGGCCGATACGAGATTCGGGACGCTTATAGTCGATTGAAGTACGGAAAACTGGGTATGGTTGTGCAAGTGCGCAAATTCGGCATGGGCCAGGTCTGCGGAAAACGGAATGTCATCGAGCCCGACATCGGATGCATCCTGCTTTTGGCGCAACTTTTCGCGAATCGCGTCGGATGCCGCTTTGAGATTGATATGACGCAATCCGACGGATTTCATTTCAGACGGGTTATGCGATTTAAAAGTCGTGTGATAATCGGCCGGGACACCCAATTCTTCCTTCGTGAAAATCTCTCGCCGGATAAGTTCGAGGAAACAGCGCGTCGTGGCTTCAACGTCGGCAGTGGCATTGTGCGCCTCCGAAAACGGAACATTAAACAGGAACTGGTGAAGCTCGGTCAGCGTCGGAAGCTTGAATTTCCCACCGCGGCCACCGGGAATCTTGAGCAATTCGGCCGTGACTTCCGTACAGGTATCCAATACGGGAAGTTCCGCGAGCTTGTTCGGAACGCCCAGACGGTAAAATTCGCAACCCATGATGTTCACGTCGAACCCGACGTTTTGACCCACGATAAACCGGGCCCGGGACAGCGATTCGTTGAATTTGTGGAGAACGTCCGACAGGGAAATGCCCTCTTCCATGGCCAACTCCGTTGAAATTCCGTGAATGCGTTCGGCGTCATACGGAATGTTGAAACCCTCGGGCCTGATCAGGAAATCCTTATTCTCCACAAGATTCCCGAATTGGTCGTGCAGCTGCCAGGCGATCTGAATGGCGCGCGGCCAGTTGGACGTATCCGAAATCGGGGCGTCCCAACGCTTCGGCAAACCGGTTGTTTCGGTATCGAAAATTAAGTACATAGTTGTAAACGTGGAAGTTCGGCGCGTCATGACCTACAAACGCGGAATCTTCAAAAGTAGCTTTTTTCAAGCTTAGGGAAAAGCCAAATTATCAACAGGTTGTTAGCTTGTTCCATCCAAAAAAAAGCCACCTTTCTCAAGATGGCTCCTTTACTATAAGTGGTTTTTTACAATGACGGACGAACCGGCACCTTATAAAAATGTCCTTCGATAAAATTAATCGTTTCAGCAGGAGTCGGGTCTTCAGGATCTACGGCGTCCGCGTCGATCGCATTGAACCGGAACGTTCCCGTTATCGTATTCGTCGCCGCATCGTAATTCTCGATCTCGATTTCCCCGTTTCCGATGCCTGTCCCGGTAGCAAAAGTCTTTTCGCCCAGATCTCCGGTTGTTTCGAATAACGCTCTTCTGGTTTCGCTTGTCCCTAATGTGTAGGTCCCGGCGTCTGACGTAGGCAATTCAAGCGTCAAGGTTTCAAACCGGTTCCCTCCGGAAATCGTCAAAGCGCCGCCTGCATCTATCGTTGCGGTCACTCCCGGTGCACGCCAGCGACTGCCGTTTCTCAGGCCTTCGAAGGCAGGATTGTTGTCGCGAACATCGTCCGTACAGGAAATCACAGCAATCGAGGCAACTAAAAGTAAAAATATCTTCTTCATGATTTGTAGGTCGTTTGTGTGGACAAAAATAGTTTTTTGGTTGATTGTGGGCCAAAGTAATTAAAAAAAACAATGTGCCTTTATTTTTAACAAACAGAAAAACAAACCCTAACTTCTTTGTTTTCAAAAAAAATGTATCTTTGCGCCCTTATTTAACCGGGTCGTGTACCCAAATTTAATCATACGATTATGCCAGTAAAAATCAGATTACAAAGACATGGTAAAAAAGGAAAACCTTTTTACTGGGTCGTAGCGGCTGATTCCCGCTCGAAAAGAGATGGTAAATACCTAGAGAAAATCGGTACTTACAATCCAAACACTAACCCTGCTACTATCGAATTGAACCTCGACAAAGCGGTTCAGTGGTTGCACAATGGTGCTCAGCCAACAGATACGGCTCGTGCTATCCTTTCCTACAAAGGAGCCTTGTTGAAACACCACCTTGACGGAGGCGTTCGCAAAGGTGCCCTTACTCAGGAAGCTGCCGATTCCAAACTGGAGCAATGGCTTGACGAGAAATCAGGAAAAGTGACTGCGAAAAAAGACAACCTCGCTTCTGCAAAAGACAAGGCTAAAGCCGACGCTCTTGCTGCCGAGAAAAAAGTGAATGAAGATCGTATCGCTGCCGCTAAAAAAGCGGAGGCTGATCTGATCGCCGCATCAGCTGCTGAAGAAGCATCTGCCGAAGCTACTGAAGAGACAGCCGAAGCAACTGCCGACGAAGCTCAGGTTGAAGGAGAAGCGCCTGCAACAGAAGAACAAGAAGCTTAATTTACCGGCGAAATGCGCAAGGAAGAATGTTTCTATCTGGGCAAAATCGCCAAAAAGTTTAGCTTTAAAGGGGAAGTCCTTGTCTATCTGGACAGTGACGAACCGGAAATGTATGAAGGAATGGAATCAGTTTTTGTCGAGATCGGCAAAAACCTGGTTCCATTTTTTATTGACGACGCACGTTTGCACAAGAACGACTTTTTGCGCGTCAAATTTGAAGATGTCGACTCGGAAGGCGATGCCGAAGCTCTATTAGGCAAGGCCGTTTATCTGCCGCTCGACCTGTTGCCCAAGCTCGAAGGCAACAAATTTTACTTTCACGAAGTCATCGGATTCCATATTGAAGACAAGCGTCACGGCAACGTCGGGACCATTATGGCAGTCAACGATTCCGCTGCCCAACCGCTGTTTGAAGTCAAAAAAGGCTACACCGATCTTCTCATTCCCATGATCGATCAGTTCATCGTCCAGGTAGATCGCGAAAACAAAAAGATCGTGATGGATTTGCCGGATGGACTTATCGAAATGTATCTCTAGTTTAAATCGTTTAAAGTTTAAAGTTATACACTCAACTTTATTCGTTAAACCTTAAACATCCTATGTTCAGATTCAAACAATTTTCCGTCCGCCAGGACAAAACCGCAATGAAGGTCGGCACAGACGGCGTTCTTCTTGGCGCCTGGGCTCCCATCGACCACAATCCTTATTCCATCCTCGACATCGGTTCCGGAACAGGCCTGATCGCGCTCATGCTTGCCCAGCGATCTTACTCGGAACAGATTGAAGCGATTGAAATCGATGCCAGCGCTTACGAACAAGCCGTCGAAAACTTCGAGGAATCCCCGTGGAACGACCGCCTTTTTTGCTTTCACGCCTCTCTCGACGAATTCATGGCCGACCTGGAAGACGAAGAGTACGACCTCATCGTGTCCAATCCGCCATTTTATTCTGAAAATGTAGGCTCGGGAGACGAAAGCCGCGACATCGCCAGGCAAAATCAGTCGCTGCCGTTCGAAGACCTTATCGAGGCAAGTTCGGTTTTGCTGTCTGACGACGGCATCTTGTGCGTTATCATCCCGCTTAAGGAAGAAACAAGATTTGTCGCACTGGCGCTCGAACAAGGCTTATATCCGACGCAGGTCACGAGGGTCAAAGGAAATCCAACCTCCGAAATTAAACGCAGCCTTCTCGCCTTTTCCCGCCGGCCACAAAAAGAAATTGCCGAAACAGAACTCGTGCTCGAGACCGCAAGACATCAGTACACAGCTGACTATCTTGCGCTCACATCGGAATTCTATCTCGACAAAAACTAGCGTCAGTTTGCAACTTCCAGGACCTGGAAACGCTTCATTTCATCCAAGGGTTCGATCGCGCTGTAATTTTTCCAGAGGCTCGGATCGTATTTCTTAATTCTCTTGTAGGCGAAATCTTCTTCTTTGACCTTGTCGAAATCTTCGTTCGACAGGCCGTCCCTCGAAATGTTCAGAAACTCTTTTTTATTGTGCATATTCCCTTCGACTTTAAGGTCGAAAGCGACGACGTCTTTTTCCTCATCGGTCAGTTCGATGAATTTGAGCGGACGGTTCAGATAGAAATATTGCCCGGTTTCCTCAGATGCATATTGAAGATAATAGCCGTCCCCTATCGGATCCTTTTTGAAAATCAGCGTACCGGATCCGACGTTTTCCGCCATCTTCACTCCCAAAAGCAATTTGAGGTTCATGCTTTCCGCTTTTTTACCCGGCACAAGAGCGTAATCGGCGCGCAATACGGCAAAATCCGATTCCGATACATAAATCTTTCCCTGATAAATCGCGCGGCTCCGGCGAGGCTCGAACTTCAGAACGTAGGCGAACTCGTTTCCGCCCAGCAAAACCGTTCCTTCGTAGGTGTATTTGTAAATATCCGATTCTGTGACGAACTCCATTTTCTTGCCGTATAGAAAATTGCTTTCGGTCTTTATCGAAGACAATCTGTTCTTGGCCAGTGAGACGTTGTCAACCTTGTTCTTTTTGTTCTTCTTCTTATTGAAATCCTTGCGCATCGACAGTGAATCGCGCGTTCCGAACCAACCGCTTTTGAAGCGATAATATTTCGTCGTGTCGAGATGCTTGAGGAACAACTTCGTCATGGCGTCCTGCATTTCGTCGATCGACGCGGTCTTGGTTTCGTCCTTTAATTTGGTGGCCTGAACAACGTCAAGCTTCGAATAATAGGTTTGTTTTTCTGCTTCTTTTTTGGGAGAAGTGTAGTAATTCCCGAGCATATCGGTAAATTCCTTCGGCGGATGGGCCACCAGGTTCGAGGTGAACTTATTGATTTCGGCATTTGCCTCGCTCAGGCTTTTCTTGTTGAAACCGGTCGACTTCGTAATTTCAACATTAAGTTTCGAGGGCTGAAAAGACGTAATTTCCCTTAAGAACAGGACATCCTTAGCCAATTTCGTATTTAAGGTATAATTTGTTTTGAGGTTTTGCTTGACACCGGCCATGATCGATTCGGCCGTCGGGCGATCTTTGAGGTTCACGTTGTCGAGTTCATAGGAAACCTCTTCTAGTTTTACGGTGGCATTGCGCGCTTCAAGCTGCTCGACGTTCATCAGGACCCCGGCGTATCCCATGCATGTAATCTGGATTTTGGTTTCTTTTGCAGAATTCGCCGCCGAAACGGTGAAATAACCTTCCGTATTCGAAATCTGGCTTTCCGAATTATTGATGAGAATATTCGCATACGGAATCGATTCCCCTGATTTCGCGTCTATGATTTTTCCCCTGATTTGGGCAAAACCGAACTGAACGGACATAAAAATGCCCAAAATAAAGATTAACTTTTTCATGTTTGTTGATTGATGTTACCCCTATGACGAACAGGAGCTGTGTTTGGTTGCACGGAAGATAATAAAATTCCCGTTCTAATTTTCATCCGGCTGCAAATGCCTGAAAAACACATGGCTAATCCTTCGAAAAAAACATAAAATTAGTTCGCTTTTTGCAGAAGCTGGTCAGCAATGACCGTTAAAAACGTTTTCCTGATCCGTATCCTGACTTCGGCAGTTGCGCTGATCGCATCAGGATTCTGGTCCAGAAAAATCCTGGCGCCGTCTCTGGCAAAATCGATGCGGGATACTGCGGTCGTGACCACGGAAGTTTCCTGGCCGTTGCGCAATTCCAGCCTTACTGTATTTTCAAGCTTTCGAGCGTCTTCGGAGGGTAGCCTGAACGATTGCCCAGGACCGGTTCCCGATGTGATTTTTACCGGAACATACACCGGGTATTCGACTATCGTCGCGCCTGTCAGCAGTAAGGCACATACTCCCAATGTAATGGCATTTCCCCATCTGATCAGCCAGTGCGGCCGGCTCGACAGTATTTCCTGAACCACTTCGCTCCTGATATTCAATGATGGATTCGTCATGTTCCCAATTGTAATTGATTTCGTACCAATTCATAGTAATTCCCGTTTTTGACAACCAATTCCTCATGCGTCCCGGTTTCAATAATACGCCCGTTCTCGAGTACTATAATCTGGTCGGCATTCATTACGGTACTTAGCCTGTGTGCAATGACCACAACGGTTTTATCACGATAAAAAATACCGAGTTTATCCATGATTTCCCGTTCATTTCTGGCGTCGAGCGAGGACGTAGCTTCGTCGAAAAACAAAATCTCCGGGTTTTTATAGACCGCCCTTGCGATCATGAGGCGTTGCTTTTGGCCCATGCTCATTCCAACACCGTCCGAGCCGATAATAGCGTTAAAGCCCAGGGCAAGATTGTCTATATACGTTTGGATATTGGCCACTCCGGCCGCATACACCAGCTGATCTTCGTTAATCGTATCGGCACCAACCGCAATATTGGCCGCCACCGTATCATTGAACACGTAACCTTCCTGCATCACCGCTCCAATGGTATGCCGCCATGCCCGTTGATCGATATCGTTAAGTGAAATTCCTCCAACTGTAATATCTCCGCTTGCCGGTTCGTAGAATTTGAGCAGCAATTTCATCAGCGTAGTTTTCCCGCTCCCGCTCGATCCCACAATGGCCGTGACCTTATTGGCGGGAATCGTAAAGTCGAGTTCTTTGATTACATATTCGTCGTTGCCCGGATATCTGAACGAAACTTTATTGATATGAATGTCGGCGCTTTTCGGTACCGATTTAATTCCGTTCCGGGGTTCATCCGCCGCCTTGCTGATCTCAGATAAACGCTCCAACGCTATTTTCGCATCCTGGATTTCCCGGATGAAGCCGATGAACTGCATAACAGGCGCGTTCAGGCTCCCTGTGATGGCACTTATCGCAAGCATCATTCCCAGCGTAATCTCACCGGTTATCACGAGATTGGCAGACAGAAAGATTATCAGAATATTCTTGAGTTCATTGATCAGACCCGATCCTACCGACTGTACTTGTTCCAGCCTGAGGTTGGTCATGGAGATTTTGAAAACTCGGGCCTGAACATATTCCCATTCCCATCTTTTCTGGCGTTCGGCGTTGTGAAGCTTGATTTCCTGCATGCCATGGACGATTTCCATAACCTTTGACTGTTCGCGCCCGAGTTGGGAAAACCGCTTGTAATCGAGTTTTTCGCGCTTTTTCATGAAGAGCAGTATCCATCCTACGTAAAGCACGCTTCCGAGAAAAAACACACCGAATATTCCAATATTATAATAAGCCAGGACGCCACCCATGACCACGATGTTGACGGATGAAAACAATATGCTCAGCGACGAATTGGTGAGGACGCGTTCGATGCGTCGATGGTCTTCGATGCGCTGAAAGATGTCGCCTGTCATTTTAGCGTCAAAAAACGAAACAGGCAGATTCATAAGCTTTATGAAAAAGTCTGAAATCAGCGATATGTTGATGCGGGTAGACAAATGTAGCAACAGCCAACTTCGGGTAAAGTCCAGCAAAGTGCGGCTAAAAAAAAGAAACAGCTGCGCGGCAAGCACCAGGTAAACGAATCCGATGTCGCGATTCCTGATCCCGACATCCACAATGCTTTGCGTCAGGAAAGGGAACAGCAGCTGAAGGAGGTTTCCGATCAGCAAGCCAAAAGCCAATTGGACCAAAAACCGTTTGTGCGGCAGGATGTAATGCCTGAGCATGCGGAATCCCGTATCGCGTTTGGATTGCGGGTCGTCATCCAACTGATTGTAGAACCGTGGCGTAGTTTCCAGAAGGAGCGCGACGCCTTCATTCGTGTTTTCGTCCGCGTTGTTGCCAATCCAGTACCGGATGAATTCTTCCTGGTCGTATGTCAGCAATCCTGCGGCAGGATCGGATATGTAGTATTTTCGGTTTTTGATTTTGTAGAGTACGACATAATGCTCCCTGTTCCAATGCAGCAGGCAGGGAAATGTCGCCTCTTTAAGTTTTTTGGTGCTTAGCTTAATGCCAAGGGTTCTGAAACCCAGTTTTTCGGCAGTATCGCCAAGAAATAACAGATTGCTTCCTTCGCGCGTGGTTTCTGACATTTCCCTTAATCGCGCCAGGGAAAAATGCTTGCCGTGATATTCGGAGACGATACGCAGACAAGTAGGCCCGCAGTCTTTGGAATCAGCTTGGATGAAGTTAGGGAATCGGCTCATGGCAGGGAAGTTAAAAAGGGAGGAAATTATCCTCCCTGATTGCTGTTAAGCCGGATGCACAGGCTGACATTTCAGTTCTGCGCATGCAATGCTGATTTCAAGGCATACACCGTTTGGCAAAAGGCATCTTTTTTTCATGCCTCCTGATGTTGCTTTCTGCTGCTCCTTGGTAAGAATCTCGATTCCGTCAAGGCTTTTAATATTTTTTATCATTGTGATTTGGTTTAATTAATTAAATATTCTTAAAAATTCTATCCTTCTGTTTTTATCTTCTGATAGCCGCAGTAATTACAAATACGGATCAGGAATAGGGATCAGGTCGCAAAGATGCCCCGGCGTCCCGTAAGGATAGCAAAGCCCTTTGGAGCAACACAGGTTCGGAGGGCATACCGGAGCCGTGGCCCTGCATCGCTGAATACCTCCACTGATGGCTTTTTGCTGATCTTTGGTCAGTTGCTCAGCACCTAAATTCAAAATGTTTTTTAACATGATAATGAGTTTTTGTGGTTGTTTATCCCCGAGCATTTAAGGACAATCGGAGAATTTGTCCATCCTTGCAAGAATATCGTTGAGGCTAGACCGCCTGAAGCTGCATGTTTTGAATCTCTTCCAGATCGTTCACGAAATACCGTATTTCAGAAAAATCGTAGTCTTTCGGATAAACCGACCCGTTTACTACGACGGCCGGCGTAAACGACAAATCGTTGGTTTTGCACCACTGGTATTGCATTTCCATCTGGAGATGAGCAAAATATCCGGAGTTCGCATAAGACCATTTTTGTGTCCATCTTTCCAGTCCCATCCTGCCAATATGCCAATCCCTGAGAGCGTCAAGGGCTGCGCCGGGGTCAGATTGCTGTAGCGAAACAAGCGTTGAAACGACGGCGAGATAAGGATTGTCGTTCGAATCAGGGTTTACGTTGAAGAGAATGTTAACCGAAGTCCGTTCAGGGAATCTTTCGGCGAGTTGAAGCGCATCCGATACGGCCTTATGGCAATATCCGCAACTAGGGCTTACGAACAGCGAAATACTGACGCCGGCCCCGGGATTGCCGACCTGAATTCCTGTCATTTGGGACAATCGACCGGGATAGGCCGTTTCTCGGGACAGAAATCTGAAAATATCGAAATTCCGTTTGAAGCGCATCAGGGATTTTACCGTGGAACGCGTTTCGATCAGGCTCTTAACCAATGGTTTCAGTGCAATCCAGACGGTCGATACGAGAACGGCAGCGGTCAAAGGCCAGAATCCGTCACGCAAGGCAATCGCGGAACTGTCCGGCATGTATCCGATGAAAATCGAGGCCTGGAGCAATAAAATTCCGGAAACGACAAGACATAAGAGGCACAATTTTTTCAATCTGAACCTTTGCAGATAGATCGAGTACAAAACGACCGGCAACGACAGCAAACCCGTCCATCCGAAAATCCAGGCGGAATGCGGGGCAATCGCCAGAGCGGTTAACACCGTCGAAAAATAAATGGCCGGCAAATCGGCAAGCGGAAACCAGGATGGAATTTGCATGGCATCAGATTGTATCACATCGCTGCACGACGTATTGTTTCCGGACGTGCAGAATTTCTGAACCATATCTGACTTTAATCCTAGTTGCTCCCGAAGTATAAAATATCCTGCCGCCAGTCCTGTTGCGGAGGTGAGCAGCAAAAACGCCGTCAGGAAATCTGTTCCGTTATAAAGTACGGATGCGCCCACAATCAAGGCCAACATCAAAACGGTCGGCCAACCTGAAAAATCAGCGACGTTCGCTTTTTTAATCGTAGCGTTCGGCTCCACGATCAGGATCATGCCGTCCCAGGCTTCAATAAAGGCATCGGGCGAAAGCGTTTCGGTTTTACCGGTGTCGGAAGTTATTCGGTAAACATCACCTTGCCGCCTCGCAAAAGCTAAATCCTGGCGGATATCGGCTATAAAGGAATCCGGTAAATCGCCGAGCTTGTCCTTGTCGATCCGGAATGCCATATTTTCGACGCCTAACGCCGTAAGGGAATCGGTTATTGAAAAAAGGCTGGGGAAATCGGGGTGCGACATAAAATAATCATCGAACCCGGCGGCAGCTTCAACATGGCCGCTTATTTTGAGATAGGCTTGGACGAGACCTGTCATAATGTGGATGTTTGGTGCTTTCAATATTCCGAATAAACACAGAACTCACCAATCGCGCCCGGGACTTAATAAGTCGTACATCGACTATTTTGTTAAAATGCAAAATGATGCGTTACTTATCCATAACTTTCCGGAACAATACCTCGCATTTCCCAAATTCACCCCATCTTTTGTCTGAATTGCCATGGTAAAACACCTATTGGAAACAATCCGCAACATCCGGACGTTTCAACACATTTCACAGCAAAATATCGCCGATCACCTGGAGATTACCCAAAGTTCCTACGCAAAAATGGAAAGAGGCCAGAGCAAGATGTCCGTAGAAATGCTTCTTAAAATCTGCGAATACCTTTCTATAAATCCCTCAAATTTGCTGGCTTTCGCAGGAAACGACGCCTCGAGCCGTTTTGCGTTTTACAGGGTCTTGGCTAAAAGTCCGATCGTTGGTGACGGTGATCCGATTTCGGAAATCAGGAACCTGATCCAGGAACTGAAATCTAAAGTCGACAGCCCGAAGTCAGATGCGAATTAATTCTGGAAGACGTCACATGCCGGCAACTGCAACGAAATCGGTTTCGCAATTGCCATTCCCAAAAATCTCCCTACTTTTGCCCCGCTTAAATCATACAAAAAATGAAACCAGACTTGTTCCAAGCGCCTGATTATTACCTGTTGGACGAATTGCTTACCGACGAACACAAACTTGTGCGCGATTCGGCACGCGAATGGGTGAAACGCGAAGTTTCCCCGATCATAGAGGATTATGCGCAAAAAGCGGAGTTTCCGAAGCAGATCATCAACGGGCTCGCAGAAATCGGAGCTTTCGGACCCTATATTCCCGAAGAATACGGCGGGGCCGGCCTCGACCAGATTTCCTACGGCCTGATCATGCAGGAAATTGAAAGAGGCGATTCCGGCGTGCGTTCGACGGCTTCGGTTCAGTCATCGCTCGTCATGTATCCGATATGGAAATACGGGAACGAGGAACAACGCATGAAATGGCTTCCGAAGCTGGCATCTGGCGAATTCATCGGATGCTTCGGCCTGACCGAGCCCGATCACGGTTCAAATCCCGGCGGAATGGTCACGAATTTTAAGGATAAAGGCGATCATTACCTGCTCAACGGCGCCAAAATGTGGATCTCCAACGCTCCCTTCGCCGACATCGCCGTCGTTTGGGCCAAAGATGAATCCGGACGTATCCACGGTCTTGTCGTCGAACGCGGAATGGAAGGCTTCACGACACCGGAAACGCACAATAAATGGTCGTTGCGCGCATCGGCAACAGGGGAACTTATCTTCGACAACGTAAAAGTGCCTAAGGAAAACCTGCTTCCAAACAAATCCGGCCTCGGCGCCCCGCTTGGCTGCCTTGATTCTGCACGCTACGGAATTGCCTGGGGCGCTATAGGAGCCGCTATGGATTGCTATGATACGGCTTTGCGTTATTCTAAAGAGCGCATCCAGTTCGATAAACCCATCGGAGCCACACAACTGCAGCAGAAAAAACTGGCCGAAATGATCACGGAAATAACAAAAGCACAGTTGCTGACCTGGCGTCTTGGCGTCCTCAGAAACGAAGGCAAGGCGACGTCCGCACAGATTTCAATGGCAAAGCGCAACAACGTACAGATGGCGATCGAAATCGCACGGGAGGCTCGTCAGATGCTGGGCGGAATGGGCATTACCGGAGAATATTCAATCATGAGGCATATGATGAACCTCGAGTCGGTCATCACTTATGAAGGAACCCACGATATCCACCTTTTGATCACCGGAATGGACGTGACCGGATTTGCGGCATTCAAATAGGAAACAAAAAGTTAAAATGATTAAAGTCGTAGAGGCGCAGCTGAATAAAACGTTCGGATCGGCCTTTACGACTTTCGTATTTTAAGACCGTAAATCACAAAATCGCTTATTTTTTCCATAGAAATGTGATTATGAACAAAAAATAGATATTTTTGCTTCCTTGAATCTTTTACCTCCCTAGACCCTAATCGTTTGATAATCTGATAAAACCGGATTTGGAACAGCTTTGTGTCGAAGTTGATATTTATCTTAAATAATATTATGAAAAAAATTACATTTCTCGCTGCCGCACTTTTCGCAATCGCGATCGGCCAGGCGCAGACCACTCGTACCGTTTTTGGGCACGAGGCCAGTGTTAATCCGGCCAACGGGCTTATCCGTTGCGTTTCGGACCAATACGAAAAACATTTACAGGAACTGGATCCGAACCGTGCATCATCAGAACAGTTCGAGCAATGGCTGGCGCCGAAAGTGGCCGAGGCCAGACAGCGTATGGCTTCCGGTAAAAACGTTGCCGTTGTCGTGACGATTCCTGTCGTAGTACACGTTATCCACAACGGTGATGCCGTCGGGTTCAACGAGAACATCTCGGCTGCCCGCGTTCAGTCTCAGATTACCGTACTGAATAACGATTTCCGTAAGATCCTTGGAACTCCGGGGTATAATACGAATGCCGTCGGAGCCGATGTCGAGATCGAATTCTGTCTTGCCCAGCGCACGCCTCAGGGTGTTGCCACGAATGGTATCAACCGCGTAAACCTTGGTATGGCGAGCTGGTCTACAAGATCAAGTGTGCAAAACACGCTAAAGCCGCAAACCATCTGGGATCCTACACAGTACCTGAATATCTGGGTCGCTCAGTTTACCGATAACATTAACCTCGAACTTGGCGGAATCCTTGGCTATGCGCAGTTTCCAAGCGCTTCAGGACTTCCGGGACTCAACCTTAGCGGCGGTGCTGCCAACACGGACGGTGTGATTATCGACTGGCGTTGTTTCGGTTCATCCGATTATGCTGCCGGTTCTTACTTCACCACGTATGATAAAGGACGTACTACGACTCACGAAGTAGGACATTTCTTCGGACTTCGCCACATCTGGGGCGATGCAGGAAACCAGACTGAGGGTATTGACTGTTCAGGAGATGATTTCTGTGCCGATACGCCTGTAGCAGGTTGGGAGAACTACGATTGCCTCACGACTTACAACTCGTGCCCGGCTCCCGGAAACGACATGGTCGAAAACTATATGGATTATACGAACGATACCTGTATGAACATCTTTACGCTTGACCAGAAGGCAAGGGTGATGGCCGTTTTGCAAAACTCCCCGCGTCGTTCTTCATTGGGATCATCTGTTGCCTGCAGCGCGTTGTCGACACCAGGTTTCGATAAATTGCAAGGCTTGAATTTGTACCCGAACCCGGCAAACGATTTTGTGAACATAGGAAATTCAGGAGATTTGCCTGAATCGTATTCCGTTGTGAACGCATTGGGTCAGTTGGTTGCGACGAAAACGATCGCTTCTGAAGCAGATCTTACGATCTCTACTTCCCAATTGGTCCCGGGCGTGTATTTCGTGACTGTCAAAAAAGATACAGCGGTGAAGACTTTGCGTTTCGTGAAGAACTGATCGTAAATCGATACTTAGAAAGAGCGGGCATTGTCCCGCTTTTTTTATGGAAAAACCTCAGGCGGAAAAACTTCGTATATTCCGGTATGAAGCGATTATTGACACTACTATGCCTTTTAGCCGGATTCTTTACCGGATGCGGATCGTCGGACGACATGTCGATCGGGCAAACACCGGTTCCTCAGAATCCCCAACCTCAGAATCCAACTGAAGACACGACTGTCCGTTACCTGGCTCTTGGCGACAGTTATACGATCGGGCAGAGCGTTTGCGCCACATGCCGGTTCCCGGAACAATTGAAATCCCAAATCCAGCTTGAAAGGCCCGGAACAACTGTAAACCTGGATATTATTGCCACAACGGGCTGGACGACCTCCAATCTGCTGCAGGCGATTCAGGACGGGAATCCGTCTTCGGACAACGACCTGGTCACGTTGCTCATCGGGGTGAATAACCAATATCAGCACAAGGCGTTTTCAATTTACCAGACCGAGTTCGTCTCGCTCGTCGACAAAGCAATCGGTTTGGCCAAGGGCGATAAGGCCAATGTCATCGTGGTTTCGATTCCGGATTATGCGTATACGCCGTTCGGACAAAACCTGCCGAATCCTGAAAATGTGAGTATGGAATTGGCGCAGTACAATACTTTCGCCCAAAATTATTGCGATACCGCCGGAATCACTTTCGTGAATATTACCGATATCACCCAGATGGGCCTGCAATATCCCACGCTTGTCGCGTCAGACGGGCTGCATCCGTCAGAGCAAGCTTACACCCAATTTACCGGACGCATTTTGCCCATAGCGTTGGAAAAACTGCAATAAATCCGGAATCAGATAAGAAATATTGTGGATTAAGATTCCGGAGCCAATTCGATCCGGAGCCCTTCGATTCCGGGCGCGATGTTGATCTGGCACCCCAGACGGCTGTTTTCCCTGACGTTGAACGCTTCCGACAACATCGCTTCTTCATCGTCAGATTTTTCACTTAATCCCACATCATTGAGCACATAGCACTGGCAAGATGCGCACATCGCCATGCCGCCGCAGATGCCTATCGTACCTTCCGGGGCAAGTTCATAGGCGCGCACCAGCTCCATGATATTCATGTTCATGTCGGTCGGGGCGTCGACTTCGTGTGAAGCGCCTTCGCGGTCTATGATGGTGATCTTGATGTCGGACATAAGAAACTATTTTGCCGCAAATGTAGGTTTTGGGGAGGAAACCTCAAAGGTTTATCGGTTGGCGGGATTCCTTTCCGATTTATAAAACCTTTGAAGTTTGTATTTTTTAGTCGATGGATTTCACTACAGCCTTTTCCGCTTCCTTACGCGTACCGTCGAAACCGTCCACGCCGGAAACCGTCGTATATTTCAGTACGTATTTCTTCCCAGGGTTCATGCGCTGGTAAACCGACTGGCACATAAGTGTCGCTTCGTGATAGCCGCAAAGAATAAGTTTGAGTTTTCCGGGATATGTGTTGACATCGCCGATAGCGTAAATGCCCGGAATATTCGTTTGGTAATCCAATGCATTATTGACTTTGATTGCGTTCTTCTCGATTTCCAGTCCCCAATTCGCGATTGGACCGAGTTTGGGCGTAAGACCGAAAAGCGGAATGAAAAAGTCGGTTTCTATTTTGCGATGCGCCCCGTTTTCTTCAATGTCGATGGATTCCAGATTTTCCGCTCCGTTTAAACCGATGACCTCGGCCGGGGTGATGAGCCTGATCTTGCCCTGATGCTTGAGTTCCTGGACTTTTTCTACGGAATCAAGTGCGCCCCTGAATTCGTTTCTTCTATGAATCAACGTCACTTCCGACGCCACATTCGATAGAAAGATACTCCAGTCCAGCGCAGAATCGCCTCCTCCTGCAAGGACGACGCGTTTGCCCCGGTATCTTTCAGGATCCTTCACAAAATATTCGACGCCTTTGTCCTCGAAAAAGCCAATGTCTTCAATGATCGGTTTCCGTGGCTCGAAACTGCCAAGGCCACCTGCGATTGCAATGGCGTGAGCATGATGGCGCGTGCCTTTGTCGGTGGTGACGATGAATGTCCCGTCTTCCTGATGTTCGATCGTTTCGGCACGCTCGCCCAATGTAAATCCTGGCTCGAACTGCTTGATCTGCTCCATCTGGTTTTTGATCAGGTCGCCGGCAAGGACCTCGGGGAATCCTGGAATGTCGAAGATTGGTTTTTTGGGATAAAGTTCAGACAACTGCCCTCCGATTTGCGGAAGAGCGTCGATAATGTGGCATTTTAATTTTAGCAGACCGGCTTCAAAGACGGCAAAAAGTCCGGTTGGCCCGGCTCCTATGATGAGTATGTCGGTTTTGATCATGTAAAATATTGGTTTAAATGCTTAAAGTTTAAGGCCGTACAACATTAAACCTTGAACTTTAAACAATTTTTTCCCGCGTGAGGGATGGAAGCGGCATGCTTTTGCCAAACCTCAAAGGTTTTTAGAACCTTTGAGGTTTATGGCGAAAGATATAGCGGACAGCCCGACGCCGGCTTCACAAAAATTTCTTTCCTACCGGCATTCCCAGCCGGCGGCACGCCCAAAATCAAGCTACGTTGGTAACGGTCTCGATTTGGGGAGCGTATTTTTTTATCGTGGTTTCGACTCCGGCTTTCAGCGTCATCTGGTTTACGCTGCAATTCGTGCAGGCGCCTTGCAGACGGACCGTGACGTGTTTGTCCTGCTCGATCCCGACGAGTGTGATGTCGCCGCCGTCGCTGTTGAGGAACGGCCGGATTTCTTCGAGCGCTCGTTCTACGGTTTGCGTAAGTTCTGTTGTGTTCATCTTTTGAAATTGAAAATCTGGAATAATGGAATTATGGAAATTCTTCCCTGCGTTCCCTACCAAATATTATATTGAACCTATTCTAAATCTGGAAACTAAAACGATCCTGTCATTTTAAAATTTCCAAATTTTCAAACTATCTAATTTTTTTTCACTGCGCTGCAACCCGCCATCGTCGTGATCTTGACGGCTTCGGTTGGCGGAAGGCTGTCGTTGCGATTGACGGTTTCCTGCACCACATTCCGTGTGATTTCCTCGAAAACGGATTCAATCGCAGACGCTGTCTGAAGTGCTGCCGGACGCCCGAAGTCACCTGCTTCGCGTATGGACTGCACGAGCGGAACTTCGCCCAGGAACGGGACGTTGAGATCTTCGGCCAGGTTTTTCGCACCTTCTTTTCCAAAGATGTAATATTTGTTTTCGGGAAGTTCTTCCGGAGTGAAGTAGGCCATGTTTTCGATGATACCAAGTACGGGAACATTGATGGCTTCCGATACGAACATGGAAACACCTTTTTTGGCGTCGGCAAGCGCTACGGCCTGAGGCGTACTTACCACGACCGCGCCCGTAATAGGAAGCGATTGCATGATGCTCAGATGGATATCGCCCGTGCCCGGCGGCAAATCGATGAGCAAAAAGTCAAGCTGGCCCCAATTCGCGTCGAAAATCATCTGGTTCAGCGCTTTGGCAGCCATCGGCCCGCGCCAGATCACGGCTTGCGACGGTGCCGTAAAGAATCCGATGGAAAGCATTTTGATTCCGTAACTTTCAACGGGTTTCATCTTGGATTTGCCGTCGACGACTTCGCTGACCGGTTTTTCCATTTCGACATCGAACATAATCGGCATCGACGGACCGTAAATATCCGCATCGAGAACGCCTACTTTGAAGCCCATTTTGGCCAAAGTAACGGCCAGGTTTGCGGTCACGGTCGATTTTCCGACGCCTCCTTTTCCCGACGCTATCGCCACGATATTAGAGATTCCGGGAATTTCCTTGCCTCTTATCTGGTTTTCGTTCTTTTCGCGAACTTCCACTTTTGCATTCACTTTCACCGACGTCACCGACGGGAAATTTTGCTGGATGATTTTTTTGATGTCGTCTTCGGCCCGTTTGCGGATGTGCATTGCCGGCGTTGCCAATACAAGATCGACGACGACCTCATCGCCGAATGTGAGCACGTTCTTGACGGCCCCGCTCTCCACCATATTCTGGCCTTCTCCGGCTATCGTGATGGTTTCGAGAATATTGAGAATTTCTTTTCTGTCGAGTTTCATAATGTTTTCGGACAGCCTTTATTAAGACTGATTTCAGATTGCAAAGATATAGGACAAATGCCAAACGGCAATACGGATTCGTCGATACAGCGGCGATGCCACGGCCAAAAATTAGTTAATTGTTACTAATTGGCCGTTGATGCCCTTATTGAACCCATATTCGCCGCTGGTATTTGCCCTTAACTCTAAAAGCTGCTCCTTTCTACACTAGTCGTCGTTCGACCTTCGACTTTCGACTTTCGACTTTGTCGTTCGACTTTCGACTTTCGACATTCGACTTTGTCGTTCGACTTTCGACATTCGACTTTCGACCAACCCTATTCATATTTGAGATACGTCAAAACATCAATCCTCGTGGCTTTGTACGCCTTGGCAATCACAATCGCAATAGTGAGCGTCACCAGGACAAGGAATCCGATGAGGAACGGAACGATCGAGATTTCGATCCGATAGGCAAAATCCTCAAGCCATTTCGACAGGATCAGGCGCGTCGGAAAATAAGCGATGGCAAATCCGACCGCGCAAAAAACGAGGTATTGCTTTGACAATTCCCTGAGCAGCGAACTCGTTTCAGCGCCCAGGGTTTTCCGGATCGCGATCTCCTTCATGCGCCTTTCGATCGAGAACGACGCCAGGGCGAACAATCCGAAAAGAGCGATGAGGATGACGACGGCGTTCAGCAATTCGAACAAATTGCGCTGGTTGACGAACGCTTTGTAAGTACGGGCAAAATTCTTGTCGACGAAATCGTAGCTGAACGGATACTCGCTGTCTACGTTTTTCTTCCAGAATTTCTCCATTGATGCAAGCGCGGCCTCGGCTTGGTCCGGATTGATCCTGACCATGATATGATTCGTGTTGTTGATCATCCAGTTTACTGTTTTGTAATGGAAAAAGATCATCGGCGGAATTTGTTCCTGAGGCCCGGCAATATGGAAGTCCTTTACGACACCGACTATCGTAAAATCCTTACCGTTCCATTTGAATTTCTTTCCCAGGGGTTCTTTTTCCTGCATCATACGCAACGCCGTCTCGTTTACAAGCACGGACGTGATCGTATCCGATGACAGTTGTGGCGATAATTTTCTCCCCTGTGCCACTTTGATGCGCATCATGTCCATGAATTCGAAATCGCTGGCGATGTTTTTCGCCTGCACCTGATTGTCGTTATACGAAAATCCAGATGAGGAATTGGCATCGGCCCCGAACGAAAACGCACCGCCGGAAACGGCCTGTACTCCTGGTATTTTAAGCAATTCGCTTTTGACCGTCTGGTACCGCTGAATCATACGCTCCTGATATTTCGGCTCGTGCCAGTCGTATGGGTTCCGATAGACGACATCTGCGACCTGATCGCCTTTAAAGCCCAGGTCCTTCGTGCTCATGAAATGAACCTGTTCGTACACGATATGTGATCCGATGAGGAAAAACGTCGCGATCGCAAACTGGAATACGAGCATTCCGTTGCGGATCCAGACCCCGCTTTTGCTGCGCCCGAAATTGCCCTTGAGCACTTTCAGGGTTTCGAAGTTGGAGACGTAGACCGCAGGGAAAATTCCGGCAAAAACGACTACGACCGCAAAAATCGCCAGGAGTTTCAGGAAGAACTGACTGCCGTGCATTTCCAGGTCTTTTCCTAAAAAGTCGTTGTAATACGGCAAGGTAAGTTCGACGATGGCAAGTGCCAGAATAATGGAAAACGTCGTGGTGATGACCGTTTCCGAAAGAAACTGCAATACGATATTCGTTTTTCCTGCTCCGATGATTCGGCGCACGCCAACTTCTTTTGCGCGCTTGATCGCACTTGCCGTTGCAAGGTTTACATAATTGACGATCGACAGCACCAAAATTACGATCGACAATCCGGTCATGATCAGCAGGAACTTAAAATTGCCTTTACCTTCGGGATAACCGTCTACCGAGGAATGCAGCCTGGCTTCCGAAAGCGGTTCGAGCGCAACTTTGGTCGTTCCGTTTTTCTTGATGTATTCCGCCAGTGATAAACCCTCCTCTTTGGCGAATTTGGCTGTCCGGTTGACGATATAGATTTGTTCGATCTGTTTGACAATTTTATCAGTATCGGACGGATCTTTGAGCTTCAGCATCAGATTAAAGTTGAAGTTTCCCCACTGATCCTTGTTTTCCCTCAGATAAGCATCGATATCACGCGTCACCATATTGGGCGCCATAGACGATTTTCCCGGAATCCGGTAAACGCCCCTGACGACACGCGGCCGGTTGGATAGCATGATTTGCTTTCCGACGGCTTTTTCTTTTCCGAATATCTTCCTGGCCGTACTTTCCTCAAGTGCAATGCTGTTTTCATCCGATAAGGCCGAACCCGCAATTCCTTCAATAAATTCAAACGGGAAATACGAAAAGAACGGCTGTTGGGCATCCATCACTTTTTCTATGACGAATTTGCTGTTGCGGTGACGCAGGATCTCCTTGCGATAACCGCTTTCCGAATAGCAATAGCCTTGCAGCTGCGGGCTCGCCGCGGTCAGGTACCGGCCCAAAGGCTCGTTCGAATACGGCCAGCTCATATCGGCGCTCACATTGTTCACGACCTGGAATATATTGTCCTTTTCCGGATTCCAGTCGTTGTATGACTGCTCGTCGTTCCAATATAAGGCCGCGAAAATAATCCCGCTGACGCCGATTGCCAGCCCGAGGGTATTGAGAATCGAGAAGAGTTTGTTTTGCTTCAGATGGTAAATGAAGACTTTTACCCAGTTCTTTATCATGACAAAGCGGTGTTTTCGTTAGATTGTACTTTGAGGTTTGCTCCGGCGGACTTTACTTTTTCGACCCTGATCTCCGGCCTTAAAAACTTCGGGTACCCGATAACAGGCACCGGCGTATGGCTCGCGATTGCCGTAGTGACAACCGCAGCGAATTTTAAGATGATCTTTTGCATGGCTCAGGCTTTTGCGTCCATAAATACGTCGACGTTGCGCTGGTTGTGCTTTTCGGAAAACACGATGCCGTCTTTCATATGAATCGTTCGCTGGGAAAACGACGCGTCGTAATCGGAGTGCGTCACCATCAGGATCGTCGCGCCTTTCGCATGCAGATCGGTCAAAAGTTCCATGACTTCATTCCCGTTTTTGGAATCGAGGTTCCCCGTGGGTTCGTCCGCCAGGATGATTTTCGGATCGTTGACCAACGCTCTTGCCACGGCCACGCGCTGTTGCTGTCCGCCGGACAATTGTTGTGGATAATGTTTGAGCCGATGCGCTATCCCCAGCTTATCGGCGATTTCTTCCACTTTTTTTCTCCTGTCGGATGCCGGAACCTTGTTGTAAATAAGTGGCAGTTCGATGTTGTCGAAGACCGAGAGTTCGTCGATCAGGTTGAAGTTCTGGAAAATGAAACCGATGTTCTGCTTGCGCACTTCCGCCCTTTGCTTTTCCCTGAGCCCGACCATTTCCTTGTCCAGCAAAAGGTAACTCCCTCCGCTCGGACTGTCCAGTAGTCCTACGATATTGAGAAGCGTCGATTTGCCGCAACCCGACGGGCCCATTATCGACAGGAAATCGCCTTGGTTAATCGTAACGTTTATGCCGTTCAGGGCTGTAGTCTGCACATCTTCCGTGCGGAAAACTTTCGATAGGTTGTTGATTGTGATCATATTTCGATTGATTGATTATGGTTTGAGGTTGCGATGATCCGAAAATACGACATTGGCTTTACGTTGCGAATAATTAGCGTTGTCGCTTCCCTGATTTTGATTGATTAGAATTGATTTGATTGATTGCGATTGAAACCCGGTTGCGTTTTGGAAGTTGATTATTCTTCCGATATTCTGCCTGATAAGAGCGTATTTATATGTGATGGTCCTGTTTGATGTAATTGAAGTAGTTTTTTGATGTAGTCAGTTTAAATGCAACTCTTCTACATCTTTATAATCTGCGTAGGACGAAACGATGACCTTTTCGCCTGGCTTGATTCCGGACAGCACTTCGTAATAGTCCGGATTTTCACGTCCGAGCCGGATCTGGCGCTTTTCCGCTTTATTGCCGTTGACAACGAAGATCCATTTGCCCGATGTTTCCTGGAAGAACTGACCTTTTGGAAGCACGAGCTGTTCTTCCTTGCCCGACAACGTCAGCCTGACGCCGAAGGTTACGCCTTGCTGCAGGCTAAGGTTGGCCGATTCGGGTATCGCGAGTTCCACCTGGAAACGTCCGCCTTTTACTTCCGGAAGCACTTTGATCACCGTCACCTGCACCGCTTTATTCTTGAATTCGATATTTCCCTTTTGGCCGACAGCCACTTTCTCCAGATAAAATTCATCTACATCCGCAATGAGCTTGTACCCTTGGCGCAAGTCGATCTTGCCGATGCTTTCTCCCGCCTGATATGTCTTTCCGATGATCGGCTCGAACGACGTGAGCGTTCCCGCCTGCGTGGCCGTGACCAGGAAATTTTTTTTGTTCTTCCTTAAAATGTCAAGGCTTTTTTCCATGGTGACGATCGAGCGGTCGATTTGGGAAACCTGGACGCGATTGCTCGCTTTTTCCCGCCGGACACTTTCCTGAATCTGGTTGCGCCTCTCCGATTGATATCGGAAATTTTCTTCGAACGTGTTCCAGTCGTTCTTTGAGATCACGTCCTTTTCAAAAAGCCTTTTATTAAGTTCATACAACCGTTTGGCGTCATTATAATCGTGCTCGATGCTTGCAAGGTCCTTGATCAGGCCCAACTCCTGGTTCCGGATGCTGAGTTTTCCCGTGTTCAGGTTGTTCATTTGCTCGATGATGGCCGTTTCCTGCGTCATATAGGACAATTCCGAGTTGGGGTTGTACATTTTGGCGAGCGCCTGGCCTTTCTCGACATGTGATCCGTTCTCCGCGAAGATTTCCTGGACCGAACCGCCTTCTACGATATTCACAAACATAGAATGCAACGGTTCAACACGGGCTTCGAACGTCATAAAATCTTCGAATTGTTCTTTTGTGGCCGCTTTAATCAGCACTTCGGATGCCGCGATATTCAACGAGCGCTTCTTTGAAAACGATAGGTACGCCATAAACGAAAAACCCAAAATCACCACGCCGGCAATTGTCGCTATCTTTAATTTTTTACTTTTACGATCGATGACGGTGTCCATGATTAACTGTTTTACGCACAAGCATTTGGCAGAATCGTGCCATCTCAGGACAAAACACGCAACAAGCTGTTAATCAGCAAAATGCTATTTAGCGATTTTTATAAACCTGTCCGGTTCCGGACACTGACCGTACACTTTCGGACAACACGCGAACATGAGGAAAAAACAAGCTTCGATCTTAATCGTCGACGACCAGGAAGAAATACTTTTTGCGGCCAAAATGGCGCTCAAGAAACATTTTGAGACGGTCAATACGACGAGCAACCCGCGTACGCTTTACCAATTACTGGCCGGACAAAATCCCGACGTGGTGCTGCTCGATATGAATTATCGCATCGGGTTTGAAGACGGGCGTGAAGGAATCCATTGGCTGCGCGAGATCACGAATCTGTATCCGCACACCTGCGTGATCCTGATGACGGCCTTCGGGAAGATCGAAACTGCTGTCGAAGGCATCAAAACCGGGGCATTCGACTATATGATGAAGCCGTGGGAAAACCAGAAGTTGGTCGACATCGTGGAAAAAGCGTTGACCGAAAGCCGTCGCCGTCAGAAGAAACCCGTGGAATTTTCCGGCGAAAAAGCTTATTTCATCGGGTCATCCGCCAGGATAAAACAAGCGTATGCCATAGCCGACAAAGTCGCCAGGACAGACGCGAACGTATTGCTTCTGGGCGAAAACGGAACAGGAAAATTCGTCTTTGCAGAATACATCCATCGGAATTCGCCGCGGAAAGACCGCCCCTTCGTCCATGTCGATCTGGGCTCGCTGAGCGACAATTTATTCGAAAGCGAACTGTTCGGATATGCAAAAGGCGCGTTCACCGATGCCAAAACAGATACGGCCGGGCGCTTCGAAACGGCTCAGGGCGGCACGATATTTCTGGACGAAATCGGGAACGTCCCCTTGCATTTGCAGGCGAAATTGCTATCTGTTTTGCAGACGAAATCGGTGGTGAGATTAGGTGAAAGCAAACCGCGTCCGCTTGACGTGAGGATCATTTCGGCGACGAACAGCAATATTGCCGAAGAAGTCCGGCGCAAACATTTCCGGGAGGATCTGTTCTATCGGATAAACACCATGGAAATCACCCTTCCGCCTTTAAGAGAAAGGCAATCGGACATTTTGCCGCTGGCGGAATTCCTTCTCGCGGACAAATCCGAAAAGTACAATTTGCGCGATCTGACCTTCGAGCAGGAAAATATCGGGTGGCTCGAACGTTATCCGTGGCCGGGAAATATCCGGGAAATGGAGAATAAGATCGAAAGAGCCGTGATCCTGAACGAATCGGGCAGGATTTCAGTATCCGATCTGGATATTTTCGATTACCATCCGCAAATACCTCCTGACGAGAACAGCCCGATAACGGAATTCGAACGGCAAACCATCGAAAAGGCATTAGCTAAAAATGCGGGAAATATTTCCAGGACCGCCGACGAACTGGGACTTTCGCGCCCGGCTTTGTACCGTCGGATGGAGAAATACAACATTGTACTAAAGTGATATGGGATTCCACAACAGCTTTTTCCTTCGCATTTTCCTGATCGTGGCCTTACTCGGCTCCGCAGCATTTTTCCTGTTTGGCAAACTGCCTTACAGCGCTATACTCTCGGTTTTCATGTGCGCGATCTGCCTTGTCGAGCTCTATTTCCATACGAAAAACCGCGCACTGATATACGACAAGACGATACTTTCCATACTGCACAACGATTTTTCGAGCCTGTTGCCGGAATCGTATAAATCCGGAAATTACTCCAATTTGTATAATCTGTACGAATCCGCCCGCAAAAAGCAGTATGAACTCTCATCACGCGATCTGGTTTTTACGTCTATCCTGGACAATGTCGACACGGCCATCCTTATCCTCAGAAAATCCAGTGACGATTGGTCTGTATTTTTGATGAACGATTATTTTTCAAAGCTTTTTGGCGTTCCGAAGTTTAGGAACTGGCAACATTTGCGGGAGAAAATCCCGTCGTTTGCCGCGATTCTGGAAGAAAGCGGATTTTCCGAAATGAAATCGTCTGCGGAAATCCGTGTCAATGAAGGCGAACTGCAGACCTTTTCCGTACAGACCTCCCAAACCCAGTCATTCCAGGATATGTATTACGTGGTAATGCTCGATTCCATTCAAAAAGTCGTGGAGCGAAAAGAAAAGCAGGCCTGGGTGAACCTCATGAACGTGATTTCACATGAACTCATGAACTCGCTTACACCGATACAGTCGCTTTCGCAGAGCCTGAACGAGATCGCGCAACACGAAGTTCCGGATGCCGATGATCTGCAGGATATCCGCGACGGGCTTTCGACGATCGTCAACCGCAGCAATCACCTGACCTTTTTCGTGGAGAATTACCGCAGGCTGACGATGCTTCCGACGCCGGTCAAGGAACCGACAAACCTCAGCGCCCTTATCCGCGATTGCGTGCAGATCATGTCGCCGGTCCTCAAACAGGAAAACGTCGGAATCATCGATAACGTGCAACTGGTTTCATCGGTAAACGTTGATGCGCGGCAGATCGAGCAGGTTTTTATCAACCTCATCACGAACAGCGTCCTGGCGCTCAGGGAAAAGTCTGAAAAACACATTTACATCAAATCGTGGACGGAGCCGAACCGCGTTTTCATCGGAATTTCAGATACCGGAAAAGGCATCGAGAACGAGATACGGGACAAGATTTTCCTGCCGTTCTTCACGACGAGAAAAGACGGTGCCGGGATAGGGTTGACCCTGTCTAAAAACATCGTGGAAGCTCACGGCGGCTATCTGAGTTATGCACCCAGGGACGGCAAAACTGAATTTGTGGTAAGCCTGATCGTTTAGGACTCAGACTGGCCATCCAAACCGCGTTTTTGCATTTCTACTTTGACCGCTTTGTGCTTTTTGGATGCTCCGGCGAAGATCGGGATGAAGAACAAGGGGAAAAAGGTGAAGAACCCGAACCCGTTGCGCACGGCGGAATAAACGGCGATACCTAACATAAATCCTATCAGCACCGCACTGATGTACGTTTGGGATTTCCTGCTCTGTGCTTCTTTAATCAATTCCTGATCGGTAAGGTTTTCGAAAGTATCGGATTTCATCGCGAAATTGGTTTTCTGGTTCAGGCGGTTAAAATAGAGGTTTGGATCGAGGAAATCAATTTCCTTAAAAATTAAGTGATCGGAACAACGCGATTATTGGACTTCGGGCTTCCAGAAATGCTTCTCAAAATCAACGACCTGATTTTCTTCTACGGCTATACCTTCGCTTTCGAGCAGTTGCTGCATAAGATTCGTGCCTTCGAAATGATGCTTTCCCGTAAGCATTCCGATGCGGTTGACGACACGGTGAGCCGGAACGTCATCCGGGCAATTGTTCATCGCCCAACCGACCATCCGCGCGGAACCGGCGGCCCCGATCGATTTTGCGATGGAACCGTAGGACGTGACTTTCCCGAAAGGGATTTGCCGGGCGATCTCGTATACGCGTTCAAAGAAATTGGCTTCCATTTTTAGTAGTGCTGGATGACGTTGATGAGCGTGATGATGGCGATGATCCCCGTGATGCATCCGATGATATGGTTCATATTGCGCGTTATGTAGGCCGTGCGGTGTTCCATTTTTTCGAAAAAGGTGACGAAGAAGTAAAATCCGCTCATGGTCCCGATAAGGATTCCGGACACGAACGCCAGGATGAACAGCATCTCAAATTGAAAAATATCGTAAGAAGCCAGCATCAGGCTAAGGAAAACATAGAACGGGATCGTCAGGAAATTGAGTCCGGAAAGCAGCATTCCCCAGAAAAAACGGCTTCTTTTGCTCTTGAATTTGACGATGCTCTTTTTGGGAGGAGCCGGTTTTGCTATAAAGAAAAAATATGCGGTCAGCCCGGTGAAGATAACCAGGGCGGCTTCCCTTAACATCAGGATGATCTCCGGATGTCTGTCGAGGAATTTCGCGCATACGACCGCCATAAAACTTTGGGATGCCAGCACCACCGACGCGCCCAATGCAAATATGAAAGCGCGGGAATGGCCTTCGTTCCTATTGATTTTTACCGCTGTCATGTTCAGCATTCCCGGAGGCATGATCCCGGCAAGCGAGGCGAAAAAACCCATCAACAGCGACAGGGCGTAATGCATACTAGTTGATTTTGAACCTAATATACGTAATCGGTTTGTCCTGTTCCAAATAAAATTGCTCGTAAAACGTCTGGATGCCGGTCACTTCTTCCGGAGCGCCTTCGTTGCGGTAGATGTTGTGGTTCGCATACAAGACTTCGTGTCCCTGGCCGTGCAGAAGGCCGAGCGTATAACCATGCATGAATTCGGAATCGGTTTTGAGATGGACTATGCCGTCCGGTTTGAGGATTTTCTTGTAACGCGCCAGAAATTCCATGTTCGTCATGCGATGTTTGGTGCGCTTGTACTTGATTTGCGGATCGGGGAACGTGATCCAGATTTCGCTCACTTCAGATCCTGCGAACAATTTGTCGATAAGCTCGATCTGCGTCCGGAGAAATGCAACGTTGGAAATACCCTTTTCTATCGCGGTTTTCGCGCCTCTCCAGAAACGGGCGCCCTTGATGTCTACGCCGATAAAGTTCTTCTCCGGGAATTTTTCACCCAAAGCCACGGAATATTCGCCTTTGCCGCAACCGAGTTCGAGCACGATGGGGTTTTCGTTCTTGAAATATTCGGAATTCCATTTTCCTTTGAGGTGAAACGAATCGGACAGGACTTCATCGCGCTCCGGCTGAATTACGTTAGCGAAGGTTTCATTCTCCCTGAATCGTCTTAATTTGTTCTTGCTTCCCACGGTTTTCGAATTAAAAGGCGCGCAAAAATAGGTGATTTAGATGAATATTCCCCAAACCTCCAACCTAATACGAAATCCGATCGATCACATTCCCTTAACCGTTTGGCAAAACTTCCGAAATACGTCAGACGCCAAAACTTCTTAAATTGCGCGAAGTATCCGGAATGGACAATTTGTGCTTTCCTTTCGGATTTATCCTTATTCACCCGACTTTATGCCCGACAAGAAAAAACGCAACATCTTAGTAGCTCCGCTTAATTGGGGCCTCGGCCACGCCACACGTTGCATCCCGATCATCAGAGCCTTGTCGGAAAACGGATACACGCCGATCATCGCATCTGATGGCGTAGCGCTTGAAATCCTCAAAAAAGAATTCCCGGACCTGAAGGCGCTCGAGCTTCCGTCCTATAAAATCGAATATCCGAAAGACGGGGAAGATTTCAAGTGGAAAATGATCAAAGGCCTGCCTCGCATGTTCGACGCGATCACCGACGAGAAAAAGCTTGTAAAGCGTTGGGTGCGCGAACACAACCTGCAAGGCATCATTTCGGACAACCGCCTGGGCGTCATTTCCAAAAAAGTGCCGTCTGTGTTTATTACCCATCAATTGAATGTCCTGACGGGAAACACGAGCTGGCTGACCGGCAAGTTGCACCGTCAGATCATAAAAAAATATACCGAATGCTGGGTTCCCGATTTTGAGGAAAAACCGAACCTTACCGGAAAACTCGGCCATTTGAAAAAACCGGAGTTCGACTTGCGCTATATCGGGCCGTTAAGCCGTCTGCAGAAACAGGACCTGCCTAAAAAAAACGATCTTATGGTGTTGCTTTCCGGGCCCGAACCACAACGGACTTTACTTGAAAACCGTCTGAAAAACGAGGTAAAATTGTTTGGGAAGAAAGTACTTTTTGTAAAGGGAAAAGTCGAACCGGAACAAAAGACGGAGCAATGCGCCAATGTCACGTACTACAATTTTATGACGTCGTCCGAACTCGAAAAAGCGATCAATGAAAGCGAAATGGTCCTGTGCCGATCCGGCTACACCACGGTGATGGACCTAGCCCAACTCAATAAAAAATGCTTCTTTATTCCGACGCCGGGCCAGTACGAACAGGAATATCTGGCCAAAAAACTCAAGAAGGACGGCTTGGTTCCGTTTGCGAAACAGGATGATTTCCGGATAGAAAACTTGCTGGAAGTCGATCTGTACCAAGGCTTGCCCCAAACGGAAACCTCGATCCACTGGAAGAATTTATTTTGCCTTTTTGAGAGTGAATGAGAATTCGGATCCTACGCCGAACTCGCTTTTGACGAAAATCTTCTCGTCGTGCGCTTCTATCAGATGTTTTACAATTGACAGTCCGAGACCTGAGCCGCCGGCATCACGCGACCCGCTTTTGTCGACCCGGAAGAACCTTTCAAACAATCGGGGAATGTACTGTTTTTCGATTCCTTCCCCATTGTCGTTTATCCGGATAACGACCTTGTCGTCGGTAAGGTCTTCAATGGAAACTTCGGTCGAACCTTTATCGCGACCGTATTTTATGGAATTCATGACCAGGTTGATGACGACCTGCTCGATTTTTTCCGGATCGCCTGTAACCTTTACGGGCTTGCTGTAACGCTGGTCGAAAAGCAACAGAATGTCCTTTTTGGCCGATTCGATTTCAAGCAGATCGAATACGTTCTGTATCAATTTTACGATATCGAATTCCGCGATTTCAAGATTCAGGTCGCCCATTTCCAGCTTGGCGATCATGTCGAGGTCGTTGACGATGTAAACCAGGCGCTCGACACCTTTTTCAGCTCGCTCCAGGTATTTTCGCCTGACGTTTTTGTCGCTGAGCGCACCGTCCAGAAGCGTGGAAAGATAGCCCTGGACCGTAAACAGCGGCGTTTTAAGCTCATGGGAAACATTGCCGAGGAATTCGCGGCGGTAATCTTCCCGCATGCGCAGCATTTCGATCTCGACCTTTTTGTCGGTGGCGAATTTCCTGACTTCACGCGTCAATGTGGCCATGTCGGTAGTGACGTGCTGGCCCTGAAAACTGCTGGCGTCCAGAAACGAAACGTCGTCGTAGATTTTTTTCACGCGCCGGTAAATGAAGCGTTCGACGCGATACTGGAGTACGAAAAAAGAAAATGCGCCCGTTGCGAGCGCAAAATACACACATGTCAGCCAGTTGAAAACATCGGTGAACCATAAGATCGCAGCCATCAGTGCGGTACAAAAAAACGTGATGTAGAGCGACGATTTTACGGCAAACCGATAGGATTTCTTAAACTGTACCGACATTTAAACTTCAATCTTATAGCCTACGCCCTTGATGGTTTTGAACAATTCCTCCCCTATTTTTTCACGCAGTTTCCTAATGTGCACGTCGATCGTGCGTCCGCCGACGATCACCTCATTACCCCAGACCTTGTCCAGGATTTCTTCCCGCTTGAACACTTTTCCTGGTTTGGAGGCGAGCAGGTAAAACAACTCGAATTCTTTTCTGGGCAGAATAATTTCCTGGCCTTCCTTGATGATTTTGTACTCTTCGCGATTGATTTCGATACCACCCACGTTTAAAGTTTCGGCATTTTTGCCATCGTCCTTCAAGCGTCTCAGCAATGCCTTGACTTTGCTGACGAGCAATTTCGGCTTGATAGGCTTGGTGATATAATCGTCGGCGCCGGCATCGAAACCTGCAACCTGTGAATAATCTTCGCTTCTCGCCGTAAGAAAAGTTATGATAACGTTACTGAGTTCAGGAATTTTGCGGATGGCTTCCGTAGCTTCCATCCCGTCCATTTCAGGCATCATCACATCCATAATGATAAGATGCGGCTGTTCTTTTTTTGCTTTGGCAATGGCATCCCTGCCATTTTCCGCCGTTGATATCTGATAGCCTTCCTGAGAAAGGTTATATCCCACAATTTCAAGGATATCCGGTTCGTCGTCGACCAATAAGATCCTGATTTCTTTTTTCTTCATTCTGTTATGAGAAAGTTGTTTTTGCGGCGTAAAAGTAAAGATAAAAAAATCTGTCAAATCGCGATTAACCATTATTTAATCTGTTAACAATTCGGTAATCTTTTACAAACCGAAACGTAACCGGTTGTTAACATTGCCCTTAAAGGCGGGCGGTTACTTTGCGCCAAAATAAAAACAGACAAATCTGATGAGAAAACATCTCTTGGTTTTATTGACGGCACTCACTTCGGTGATCGCGTTTGCCCAAAAGGGGACGCTTACCGGAACCATTACCGATAAAGACCTTAATAACGAACCGCTTCCGTTCGCGAACGTCCTTGTGAAGGGTACGTCTAACGGAATCACGACGGACGACAAAGGAAACTACACCTTTACGCTTGAACCCGGCGCTTACACCATAGAATACAGCTTTTTGGGATACGAAACACAAACGGAGAACGTGACGATCGTTGCGGGACAAACCGTGACCGTGAACAAAACGCTCGGGGCCGGAAGTTACACGTTGCAGGACGTGAAGGTGCAGGCGCAGGTGAACCGCCAGAAGGAAAGCTCGCTTTTGCTTGAGCAAAAAAATGCAGTCGAGATCAAGCAGAACATCGGCGCGCAGGAATTGTCGCGAAAAGGCGTAACCGATGTGGCCGCGGCAGTCGTAAAAACAACGGGCGTATCAAAACAGGAAGGTACCGGAAATATTTTCGTCCGCGGATTGGGCGACCGTTACAACGCCACGACCCTGAACGGATTGCCGATACCGTCTAACGATGCGGAAAAGAAGAACATCACGCTGGACATTTTTCCTACGGACATCGTGGAATACGTGTCTATCGACAAAGTTTACGGCAACAAGATCTACGGCGATTTCGCAGGCGGAAACATCGATATCATTTCTAAAGAGCACAGAGGAAAAGGCACGTTCAAGATCGAGATCGGATCGAATGCGAATACGAATGCCGTCAGCGAAGATAACTTCAGGCTTCATGCTAGCCCTAATGAGTCCGGTTTCGGGATCACCAAAAAACCGGCTAACGGCTTGACTCAAGACAATTACGAAACCTGGAGACTCGATTCGAAAAACCCGTTCGGCGGATCGATAGGCGTCAGCGGTGGAAATTCATGGAACGTAGGATCGGAAGGAAAACTCAGCCTTTTCGCTACCGGATCCTTCAGCAACGAGTACAATTCGATAAAAGAAGGACAGGCAAACGGCGGAATCAGCCCGACAGGCGTTTTCAACAAAAGGTTCGACAGCTACGAATCGTTTAATTATGCGACGAACACTACCGGAATGGCTAACGTCGCCTACAAAATCAATTCAAGGAACAAAATCAACTTCAATTCGCTTTTTATCAATACGAGCGATCAGCAAACCGACGAATTCCGAGGATTTGAAGTGGACAAGGCCAATGACGGAAACGGTTTCATGAGAATCAACACGTTCACGAAAACGACGCTTATAATCAACCAGTTGCTTGGCGACCACAAATTCGGAGAACGCTTTAAAATCAACTGGGCGGCGGGTTACAACATCGTCAACGACGACCAGCCGGATCGTACGTGGAACTATTTCAACCTGACTCCGAACGGTTATACGATCAACTCCCAATCGGCTCCGAACAACAACCGCTACTGGCAGGAACTTGTCGAAAACGAATTGAACGGACTGATTTCGGCGGAGTACAAAATTTTCAAGACAGACGGAGGCGATTACAACGGAAAGATCCAGTTCGGCTACAACGGCCGTATGAAAAAACGCGATTTCGAAGCGACGCAGTACAACTTTAAGGTGCGCAACGAAAATCTCGGAGATATCGTAGATCCGGACAACCTCGATGTGTATTACAACCAGGAAAACCTTGACAACGGACTTTATCAGATCACGACATTTCGCGGGAATTTCCAGGTGCCAGGCGCTTTGAGGCCGCAAACGTATAACGGAGACCTTGATATCCATGCCGGATTCGCATCGATCGAATATACGTTCAATCCACGTCTTACCGCCGTTCTGGGACTTCGCGCGGAAATCATTTCCCAGTTCGTCAAATTCGACACGGCGATCCGTCCGGAAGGCGAAGAACAACTTGACAAGACCGGAATACTTCCGAACCTTTTGGTGAAATATTCACTGAACGACAAGCAAAACCTGAGGTTCGCTTTCAGTAAGACCTATACGTTGCCGCAATTCAAGGAACGCGCTCCGTTCGTGTATGAGAGAGGAACGCAGGCGTATTACGGAAATCCTGACCTGTACGAATCTGACAACTACAACCTGGATATCAAATGGGAAATCTTCCCTACGACGGAAGAAGTTTTCTCGGCGACCGTTTTTGGAAAATACATCCAGAATCCGATCAACGAAATCGTGACCAACTCGTCAACCAACGATATTTCATGGGCCAACACCGGTGATTACGGATACGCGTACGGCGTTGAAATCGAAGCAAGAAAGACAATTTTCAAAGTAGAGGAAACCAACTCGAAAAGGCTGACCGCCGGATTGAACGTATCCTACCTTAAAACGGAACAGGAACTCAGCGACGAAAAAGTGGCGCGTGAGAACACGATCGTGTCAGCGAATTTCACGCATAAGAAAAGTGCGTTTTCAGGCGCGTCGGATATACTCGGAAACGCCGATATTTCCTACTTCACAGAATGGAACCAGAAGCGTTCGAACCTTACCGCGACGGTTGCTTATAATTTGTTTTCCGACAGGATTTTCGCTCTTGGAACGCAGCAGAAAGGTGATTTGGTCGAGAAGAGCGTCGGTACGCTGGACTTCATCGTAAGATCGAAACTGACGGAAAACATCGGTTTGGGCCTTACCGCTAAAAACCTTACGGATCCGACGATTAAAATGGTTCAGGAAAATGCCAATGGCGATGCGTTGTTCCAGACGTATAAGAAAGGTCTCGGCATCAGCCTCAGCATCAATTACCAATTCTGATTAAAATCGCAACTACTTCAAATACAAAGGTCGCCACGTGCGGCCTTTTTTGCTTAATACTAAGTTTAAACGCTTAACAATTAGACAATACAGGCTTAGGCTTAACTTAATGAAAGCGTCACATGCGCTTAACGCCTTAAACAAAAAGCCGCGGCATCTTTGCGGAGTAAAAAAGAAACTATCAAAACTTACACAATTCTATGAAAACAACATTCAGAAAACTAATGGCTTTGGCAATCGTTGCAGCTTCGATCACCGCTTGTGGCGGAGATGACGACAACGCGCCTTCTTCATCTTTTACGGTTAACCCAGACGATTTCAAAGGAACCATCGCTGACGGCGAAGTAACCCTTAATTCAAATACCGTTTACCACCTTACAGGCAGGCTTCTTATCGCTGACGGTGCTTCCCTTACTATCCCTGCCGGAACAGTTATCGAAGGCGTTGGCGGAACTGCAGCTTATATCGCGGTTGCCCAAGGCGGAAAGATCTTCGTCAACGGAACACAATCAAACCCTGTCGTCATGACCAGCGGTCTTGCAACTCCTGCTGCCGGTAACTGGGGCGGTCTTGTAATCTGCGGAAAAGCGCCGATCAACCGTGTAACAGGCGGACAGTCTACGGCTTCTGCAGAGGTTTCTGAACTTACTTACGGCGGAACCGTTGCAAATGACAATTCCGGATCTATCCGTTACCTGAGAATCGAGTTTGCAGGTGCAGCTTACAACAGCGAAAAAGAATTTAACGGACTTTCTTTGTTCGGAGTCGGATCAGGAACGGTTATCGAGTTCGTTCAGGCGATCCACGGTGCAGATGACGGGTTCGAATTCTTCGGAGGAACCGTAAACACTAAAGGCTTGATCGCTTTCGGTAACGAAGACGACCAATTCGACTGGACAGAAGGATGGAACGGTACAAACACAGACTGGTACGGAAAAATCAGCTTCGGAAAAGGAAACCGCGGAATTGAGGCTGATAACTACGAATTCGGTTTCGCTAACACTCCGGTTTCAAACCCTACTATCACAAACCTTACGCTTGTTGGAGCTGGAAGTACTGCCGATGCAGCTTCTTACGCTGAAAACGATGCGATCAAACTGAGAAGAGGAACACGCGCCATTTTCTCTAACGTAGTACTTTCAGGCTGGAAAACAGGTTTCGCAATCGAGCACGATGAAACGATCGCCGCTATCGGAACAACTTTGAAAGCTACCAACGTATCTGTCGCTGCAGATGTCACCGATCTTGTGAAAGGCAAGAAAACAGACGGAACTTCAGCTGACGCCAGCGCTGCCGTAACTCAAGGTGCTTCCCAGGGAGCCGGAAACGGTGCTGCTACCCCAACATGGGCCAACGGATGGTCAACTGGTATGTAATCAGACGATTCCAATAATCTCAGAAGAGCCCGTTCCCAGCGAACGGGCTCTTTTATTTTATGAACCTTTGACATTCAGCCGTTTATTTTTGGCATTTTCTTTGCAAATACTTTTGTACTTTTACAAAACCAAATTGCACCCATGACAAAGAACTACTTTTATATTATTCTTTTCGTCCTTTTCACTACCCTGGCTTCGGCCCAGGACGGTAAGGAACTCGGGTTTTATCCGAATCCGGCGAGCACTGGCAAGATCTATATCACATCCAAAACCTCAATGGATAAGGATGTAACAATCTTCAACGTCCTCGGAAAACAAGTGTTATCGCAAACGGTAAGCAAAGAACTCAACATCGCCTCGCTGTCTCCCGGCGTTTATATCGTTAAAATCCGAGAAGGTGAAGCGACAGTCACAAGAAAATTGATTATCAAGTAATTAAAAAAGGCCTCAAATTGATTTTGAGGCCTTTTTTTAATAGTTTTTTTACATTGGAAATTTTTTACTGGCCCAAAATCGAATTATCTTTGCAGCAAAATGAAACTAAATTAGAAATAATGAAAAAAATCTACTCTTTAATGTTTTTGGCTTTGGGTTCAGTAGCTGTGGCTCAGACTCCAATCCTCACCGGAATTATGGATGGCGACTGTACGGGAGGAAATCCTAAGGTCGTTGAAATCTACGCTAACGGAACTGTCGACTTCGGAGCTTATTCTTTGGAAAACCAAACGAACGCTACAATCGATACCTGGGGACAAACTATGAGCCTTGCCGCTCTTGGAACAAAAACCAACACGTTCGTATATGTTGTAAACGGAGACGCTGCAACTGTCGGACCTGTGTTTACGGCTGAATTTGCTTCTATCCCTGCTGCAAACGTTATCTACAGCGGAACCGGTACAGGCGTGCCTCAGCCATTGAACGTGAACGGTGACGACCGCGTAAGACTTATCAATGCAAATGCTGTAGTTATCGACCAGTACGGTACATCTAACGTTGACGGAACTGACCTTGCCTGGGAATACCTTGATTCATGGGCTAAGCGTAACAACGGGACAGGTCCTGACGGATCTAACTTCGTAGAAGGAAACTGGACTTACGGTGGAGTTGCTTCTTTGGATGCTCTTGGAACTTGCCAGCAAGCTGCTGCCTTTTCAACTGTTGTGCCTTTCGGTACATTCCAGCTGAAAGTGGCTCAGAACCAAATCGCAGGATTGAAAGTTTACCCTAACCCGGTTACAAACGGAACGCTTTACATCGACACTGACAACGGTGAAACTAAAGAAGTCGCTATTTTCGACATCCTAGGAAAGCAGATCGTAAAGACTTCTACAACTCAAACTGTAAACGTTTCTAACCTTAAGACAGGTGTTTACGTTGTGAAAATCACAGAAGCTGGCAAAACTGCCACACGCAAAATGGTCATCAGATAATTTTACTGAGACATACAAATCAAAGCCCCGATCGCCGGGGCTTTTTTTATTTCTTATTTTTGTCGGACGAAGTCCACTCCAATTGATCACAACAGACGACATCTTCAGCATTTCCTCACAAAAGCAGTTCGAAAAGATTGCTTTGAAAGTTTTTCGGCACCAGCACGAACACAATGAGGTGTACCGGGAATTTTGTGATTTTTTGGGTACCGACAGACAACATGTCAAATCGCTGGTTCAGATTCCGTTCCTTCCGATACAATTCTTCAAGAGCCGCGACGTGCTCACGGGAAGCGCATCCGCGGAAGAAATATTCACGAGTTCCGGCACGACGGGCGCGATCACGAGCCGGCACCTGGTCACGGATATTTCGCTTTACGAACGCAGTTTCCGCCAGGCATTTTCCCAGTTTTACGGCAACATCGAAGATAACGTCGTATTGGCGCTTCTGCCGAGCTATCTCGACCGCGAAGGCTCGTCGCTCATCTATATGGTCAACGATCTCATCGAAGGCAGCAACAATCCAGACAGCGGCTATTATTTGCGCAATTATGACGAGCTGATCCAAAAGCTTGTCGCGCTCGACGAATCGGGGCAAAATGTGCTGCTTATCGGCGTGACTTACGCCCTTCTCGATCTTGTCGAAAAACAAAAATTCAGGCTGCGGAACACCGTCATCATGGAGACCGGCGGCATGAAAGGAAAGCGCAGGGAAATGATCCGCGAAGAACTGCATGAGATTTTGTGCAACGGCTTTGGCGTTTCAGCGATCCATTCGGAATATGGAATGACAGAACTTTTATCCCAGGCCTATTCGCTTGGGGAAGGCATTTTCGAATGTCCGAACTGGATGCAGATCCTGACGCGCGATACAGAAGATGCCCTGACGTACGTCGGATCCGGAAAAACCGGAGGCGTGAACGTCATCGACCTGGCCAACCTCAATTCGTGCTCGTTTATCGCAACCCAGGACCTGGGCAAGAAATATGCGGACGGCACATTTGAAATCCTGGGGCGCTTCGACAATTCCGACATCAGCGGATGCAACCTTATGGTATTATGAAATGGCTTTTTTTGATGCTGATCGGAATATCGGCAATGGCGCAAAAACCGTTCTCCATCAGATTGAACGAGATCAAAACCGACATTTCCCAACCTGGCCGGCGCCTGTTCTACCTGACCTATTCCATCGCGAACGAATCCGCAAAACCCATTGCGTTCTTTCTTTCGTCTCCCGACATCCTTATCCCGCAGATCTCAAGCTCTTCCTCGCCTTACGTACATTACAGATTGTTCCAGAACGGCAAGCCCGTCGACGCTCCCGGCCTTTTTACTTTTGGGGTGGCAAACCGCTTTTCCGAAGCTGAGATGGATCGGAAGATGGATTCCGTCAGGAAAGAAAACCGCGATGTTGACATGTTGCTGAAGAAGCGCCGGCAAAATATGAAGCGTTCGCTGATTCGTCTGGATCCGAAGCAAACCAAGACTTTTTCTGTAATAATGGGTTGGGATTTACAGCGTTACCAGACGTATGACGAAATCGAATATTACCTGGAACCGAATGATAGCTACACGCTCGAACTTTCCGTGCATTTAATGAAAGAAGATCTTTCTGCGGAGTTTAAGGCGCTGAAAATGGAGCACTTACTCAATGAACCGGATCTCATCACGGGTTGGTTTACCTCGAACCGTTTACTGATAGACTTGTCACAATAATTTCCGACTTATAGTTTTATGGTTGTAAGTTTTTAACCATTAGATAATGAGATAATTTGACTCAATTATAGATTTAACCATTAAGAACGTTAAGATCATTAAGGTGTTTAATTGAAACGTTTTCAAAATCTTAATGATTTTAACTTTCTCAATGATCTTAACGGTCTTAATGGTTAAAAAGATGGTCCTAGATGAAACGCAAAACGAAATAATTTTTTTTTCCGCGCTGTAACAACACAAACGTCCCGTTGATCAGATCGTTTTCCGTCAGCATAAAGCCATCGGCAACTTTCTCCCGGTTAACCGATATCGAATTCTCCTGCAAAGCACGCCTCGCCTCCCCGTTTGACTTCATAAAACCGGATTTTTCGTTCATGACGGTCACGATATCCAATCCGTCCATCAACTCCGATTTCTGGATTTCCGCCTGGGGAACGCCGTCGAATATTTCCAGGAACGTTTGCTCATCCAACGCTTTCAGGTCGTCCGCAGTGGAATTCCCAAATAAGATATTGGACGCCTTCATCGCCTTTTCCAACTCGTCTTTCGAATGTACGAACGTCGTGATTTCCTCAGCCAGACGCTTCTGAAGCACACGCAGATGCGGCGCCTGCCGATGTTCCTCGGTCAAAGATCCGATGTTTTCCTTATCGAGGAATGTAAAAATCCGGATGTACTTTTCGGCATCCTCATCCGATACATTTACCCAAAACTGGTAAAATTTATAAACCGAAGTCTTATCGGAATCCAACCAGACGTTTCCGCCCTCCGACTTCCCGAATTTTGAACCGTCAGCCTTGGTTACAAGAGGCGTAGTCAGCGCAAAGGCCTTGGCTTCATGGCTGTTCATGCGGCGCACCAGTTCCGTTCCGGTCGTGATATTGCCCCATTGATCGGAGCCGCCCATCTGAAGTACGCAATTATATTCTTTGTGCAGATGATAAAAATCGTAGCCCTGGATCAGCTGGTACGTGAATTCGGTGAACGACATGCCATCACCCACTTCGCCCGTCAGACGCTTCTTGACCGAATCTTTCGCCATCATATAATTGACGGTGATGCGCTTTCCTACGTCCCGCACGAAATCAAGGAAAGAAAATTCCTTCATCCAGTCGTAGTTGTTGACCAGGACAGGTGCATTTGCATCGGTCGCGTCGAAATCCAGGAAGCGCGACAGGACACGCTTGATTCCCGCTACATTCTTGGCCAAAGCTTCCTCATTAAGCAAATTGCGCTCGTCCGATTTACCCGACGGATCTCCTATCATTCCCGTCGCGCCGCCAACCAACGCAAGCGGCTTGTGCCCGAACCTGCGCAAATGGCACAGCAAAATGATCTGCACCATCGATCCGATGTGGAGCGAGTCTGCGGTAGGATCGAACCCGATATAGGCCGTAGTCGCTTCTTTCAAAAGTTGCTCTTCGGTTCCAGGCATGGCGTCATGGTAGAGCCCGCGCCACTTGAGTTCTTCTACAAGGTTTTTCATGAGGTAAAAATTTAGGCAAAAGTAGGGAATATACTTTAGTTGTAAAGTTGTAAAGTCGTAAAGTCATAAAGTCTTCAGGTATGACCTGAAAGTCTGGAGTTATATAGAAAATCGGGTCGACTGGGTCGGCGAGAAATGCAGGCCGAAAAATCTAAGGCCTCACGACTTTACGACTTTACGACTTTATAACTTTACGACTTTACGACTTTATGACTTTACGACTTTACGACTTTTTACTTTCGGCCTTCGACTACACCTGAATCTGCCGCTCGATCTGCTGATCCAGAGAAATGAACGTCTCCGTACGCGAAACGCCCGTGATCGGTTGGATTTTTTTGTTGAGGAGTTGCATCAGATGTTCGTTGTCGCGACAAATCATCTTGATCAGAATCGACCAGTTTCCCGTAGTATAATGGCATTCCAGGACTTCCGGGATTTTTTTGAGTTCGCGAACCGCCTCTGAATTGCTGGACGCTTTTTCGAGGTAGATGCCCACGAATGCCATCGTAGAATATCCCAGGACCTTTGTATTTACGACGAATTTGGATCCGGAAATGACGCCGGCCTGTTCCAGTTTCCGCAATCGCTGATGGATCGCCGCTCCGGATATCCCGATCTTGTTGGCAATTTGTAAAATGGGTTTTCGCGCATCCTCCATGAGATCCCGCAGGATTTCCTTGTCGATACCATCGATTTCAAGTTGAAGCGAATTGATTTTCATGGCTTGTCATTTGAAAGCCAAGTTAATTAAAATGGTTTGAGATTGAAACTTTAATCTTTAAACCAATTTGTCGGGGTTATATCCGATATACGGCATTTCGGTTTCCTTAAACAATACGCCGTATTCTTCGAGTTCTTTCAGGATCGGCTCGTAAACCTCCCTGGATATCGGCAATTGAACGCCGGGCGTGGTGATCTTCCCGTTCAATATCGCCAAAGTCGCCATCGCAACCGGCAATCCGACGGTTTTGGCCATTGCGGTATACGTCTGGTCATCGCCTATGCATACCATTTTGGAATCGATCTGATGCTCTTCCCCGTCGATTTCAAACCCGAATTTGTGGTACATGACGATCATGTCCTTGTCGTCCGGGTTCAGCGTCCATTTGTCCGACAATATCTTTTCCAGTATCATGGCCGGGGTCGCATCCTTAATACCGACGGTCTTTTTCGGATTGAAAATGTCCAGTTCCAATAGTTTGTCCCAAATTATATCGTCCTGTTCGATGCCCAGCTGAAGCCTCAGTTTGATCTCGACCGAATCCGTCGGGTGGTACGGCAGGAAAAGGTTTACGAATTCACGATAGGAAATCGTATCCGAGTTATCGATGATGTACGTGTCGTCGGTCATTCCGAGCTGGACAAAAACATTCCAGGCACGCGAAAAACCAACGCGGCGGATCGTTCCCCTGTACAGCGTCAGGACGTCGTCAAGCCCGTAAACGTTTCGGTATTTGAGCGAATCGCGATTGGCGTAACCTTCGAATTTCCCATAACCTTCGACCTCGAAAAATTCCGTCCGGCGAAACAATTTGTGATACGGAATGTACTTGTAAGTGCCTTCCTGGATAAATTTCGCCGATCCGCCTTGTCCGGCCAATACGACATTCCGGGGCGCCCAGGTAAATTTGTAGTTCCACAGATTATCGTCCGATTCGGGCGCGACCAAACCGCCGCAAAACGATTCGAACAACAGCATCTTCCCTCCTTTTGCGCGGATCTCGTCCAAAATTTTCATGGCGCTCATGTGATCGATTCCGGGATCGAGCCCTATTTCGTTCATGAAAACCAAGCCGTTCTGCTTCGCGCTTTCGTCAAGGCTTGCCATCGCATCGCTGATGTAGGACGCCGTCACCATGTGCTTTTTGAGTACGATGCAATCCTTGGCCACTTCTATGTGCATGTGGGCCGGGAGCATTGAAATCACGATGTCAGCGTTTTCGATCGCGTGCATGCGCTGGGTTTTGTCTTTGATATCAAGCGCGATCGGAGTAGCATTCCTGTGTCCGGCCGACTTGCGCGTTGCAAGTTCGAGGGAAAGATCGCCAATGGTCAGGTGGAGATTTTCCACATCTGACTTCTCCAGCAAATATTTGATAAGCGACGAGGCCGAGCGACCGGCTCCGATGATAAGGATATTTCTCATTTTCGAAATTCTGTTGCACCAAAGGTAAAGGAATTGGCAAAATAAAATTTCAAAACGCAAAATCCAATTTTGGTTACGGATGATGAGATCAGGTTGTACGAGCCGCTTTTGTAATTCTGAATATGTAACTAAAGAACTCCGGATTGCCTACCTTTGCCTAAATCTTCAAAATGGACAGAAAAATCCTGATCGCCGGCACCCTATTCGGAATGACGTCCGTTATTTTAGGTGCGTTCGGAGCCCATGCGCTCAAAGAAATCCTGGCCCCGGAACAGCTTGCCACTTTTGAAACCGGTGTCAGATACCAGATGTACCACGCGGTGCTGTTGCTGTTTGTAGGTATGTATTCCGGAATTTCAGAAAAGACAAAGAAGACGGTTATATGGTTGGTGACGGTTGGCATCATTTTCTTTTGCGGATCGATTTACCTGCTTGCCACCGGAATTGCAACTGACTTTAACAAAATTATCGGACCTGTAACTCCGGTCGGTGGATTGTTGCTAATTATCGGTTGGTTCGTCCTTCTCCTTCATTTTTTTCGACGAAAATCTTAAAATTACGAAATCGTTATAGTTGATTGGATTTTATTTTTACTTTTGTTCCGCAATCAACTAGTACGAACCATTTATATGGAGAATTACGCTCAAATTACGAAATCGATTTCGCTTTCCAGATACGGAATCGAGAATGCCGAAGAGATCGTCTACAATCCCAGCTACGACCAATTGTTTGAGGATGAATTGAATCCGGAACTGAAAGGGTTTGAAAGAGGCCAAATGTCCGAACTCGGAGCCGTCAACGTCATGACCGGCGAGTTCACCGGACGTTCCCCAAAAGATAAATACATCGTTAAGGACGATACGACCAAAGATACGATCTGGTGGGCATCCGAAACTGCAGCCAACGACAATAAGCCGATTTCCCAGCAAACCTGGAATGCGCTTAAGGAAACGACGGCAAAACAATTATCAGGAAAGAAATTATACGTGGTTGACGCTTTTTGCGGGGCCAACGCCGATACCCGACTTAAAGTCAGGTTTATCATGGAAGTCGCGTGGCAGGCGCATTTCGTCAAAAATATGTTTATCCGCCCGACGGAAGAAGAACTCGACAATTTCGGAGAACCGGATTTCGTGGTGATGAACGCATCCAAAACGCATTTCGAAGACTACAAAAGCCACGGACTGAATTCCGAGGTCTATATCGCATTCAACCTTACCGAGAAAATACAGCTCATTGGCGGGACCTGGTACGGAGGAGAGATGAAAAAGGGTATGTTCGCGATGATGAACTATTACCTACCGCTCCAGGGAATGGCTTCGATGCATTGCTCCGCAAATAAAGGGAAAGATGGCGATGTTGCCGTGTTTTTCGGATTGTCCGGAACAGGGAAAACAACGCTTTCGACAGATCCTAAGCGCGAGCTTATCGGAGACGACGAGCACGGTTGGGACGATGAAGGTGTCTTTAATTTCGAAGGCGGATGCTATGCCAAGACCATCAACCTCAACAAAGATGCCGAACCGGATATTTTCAACGCCATAAAACGCGATGCGCTTTTGGAAAACGTGACCGTGGATTCCGATGGCACCATCGATTTCAACGACGGTTCCGTAACCCAGAATACGCGGGTTTCGTATCCGATAAACCACATCGGCAATATCGTAAAACCGGTTTCGAAGGCAGGACACGCTTCAAAAGTGATCTTCCTTACGGCAGATGCATTCGGGGTTATGCCTCCCGTCGCGAAACTGACGCCTGAGCAGACACAATATTATTTCCTTTCCGGATTCACCGCAAAACTTGCCGGGACGGAACGCGGCGTTACCGAGCCTCAACCGACGTTTTCGGCCTGTTTCGGCAAAGCTTTCCTAACGCTTCACCCGTCAAAATACGGTGCGGAACTCGTGAAGAAAATGGAACAGCACAACGCTACGGCCTATATGGTCAACACCGGTTGGAACGGCAGCGGCAAACGGATTTCAATCAGGGATACGCGTGCGATCATCGACCGGATCCTCGACGGGTCCATTGAAAACGCCGAAATGCACCAGCTTCCGATCTTTAATTTAAGTGTTCCTAACACGCTCCAGGGCGTCGATACCGGAATTCTCGACCCGAGACATACGTATCGGGATGCATCCGAATGGACCGAAAAAGCAAATCATCTCGGGAAACTCTTTGTTGAGAATTTCCAACAATATACAGATTCGTCTGAAGCCGCAAACCTGGTGAAAGCCGGGCCGCAATTGTCTTAGTTTTTTTGATTTTTAGAGGTTAAAAGCGCTGTCACACGTTGATAGCGCTTTTTTTTGCGGTAACGCAAGGTATTTTTGTTTGGAGTTAGAGTTTTTGAAAGCTGCGCTTTCTTGGGTTCCCTAGTTGTGGTCCGCTTCGCCTGCGGCGCAGCTTTATCGTTGTGCTTAACTGCGGGGTTCTTCGAAAGCTGCGCTTTCGTGCGTTCGCTACCGCTGGGTCGCCTGCCGGCGGGGCCTTCTTTTGTCTCGCAACAAAAGAAGCAAAAATGCGGGAGCGGCGGGACCGTTCGGCGACCTGACAACCTCTTGGTTCGGAACCGAAAATAACTCGCCGTGGGCTTATATTGAAAATGACAAAATCCTGTTTCGGCTCAGACACCTTTTCGGTTTTATCCGAACCTGCGAGGGTCAGGTGCCCGCCTGCACGGTTAAACGCCGCAACTAAGCGGAAGAGGCTTTTATATTTATCCTCCGCTGCGCTGCGGATAAAGAGGTCGCTGAAAGAACTTGTATTGAATGTCTTTGACGGAACTTAAGTTGTCTTCGATTGACCCTTGGGACTCGAATTTCCCAACTTCACACCAGTGCCCGTGTCCATTGAACTCCGAAGGATCTTAAAAAATGATTCTAAAAACCCACAAGCCAGGTTCTTCCGAAGCCGCATTTTGCACAGCGCCAGCGGAGCAAAATGCCAATAAAAACTTCCGCTTAGCAGCGCCCTCGTGAAAATGGCGTCAAGAAGAGCGGCTCAGAATGCGGCAAACGCGGGGAACTGTCTGAGCGTTAGCGAGTTTTTCCCGCGTTCCGCAGTCGTGCCGCTCT
>Ga0265798_10000493_pt1 | contig 65654 bp, 60 predicted proteins | sample P3T30metagenome_FD_192430 | JGI IMG/M metagenome (GOLD analysis project Ga0265798, IMG submission 192430) | Plant litter microbial communities from East Loma Ridge, Irvine, California - P3 T30 | ecosystem: Environmental > Terrestrial > Plant litter > Unclassified | place: USA: California... | reverse complement strand
ACGCTATCTGCCGAATTACCTGGGATGGCGTCGGGCGCTCGACGGTCAGCGCATTGCTACCGTTGAACAATTGTTTTGTGTCGCAATCAGACCCATCAATAGCTTACGGTGACAGCGCCTTTTTCTTGCCATCAAAAACAAGGCGGCGCGTCCGCTTTCACGGTGTCGCGCCGCCGGTCGCACAGAAAGGCCGGCGCGACGATCAAAAAATCATCTTCAGGACACCGGTCACGACCAGCAGGCCGATAAGGAAGATGATCAATACCGCCCACAATAAGATTTTCAGCATGTTGTTCTCCGAAGTGCTTGATATGTTGACAATAGCAGAGTTGTCAAAAAAACAGCGCACTTGAGAATATGTCCCACTTCGCCTGTTAGGCGAAACGCGTCAAATGTGTTGTTATGAATGCGAATGAGAATGATTCCCGTTTACTTATCTTTACATTCTTCGTAGAATCATTGTTTTCCAAGCAGTGTTTACACATTCGCATTCACCTGAAAGAGGCAAGCTCCAATGAAACCAATAACAAGCCGCAAGCACTCGCAACTTCGCGCCCATGCCGTCGGCACCGCCCTGGCCGCCGTCCTTCTGCCCTTGGGCGCGCAGGCCAACGAGCCGGCCACGCCGAACACGGCCATTGCTGAATCCACGGCCGTCGCCGGGCCGCAAACCACGGCCAAGGTCGAAGTGGCCGGCAAGAGCGACAACCCGTTCCGCGCCGAGTACGTCTCGTCGCCGAAGTACACCGAAAAGCTGGTTGATACCCCGCAGACTGTGCAGGTGATCAAGAAGGAACTGTTCGAGCAGCAGGGCGCGCTGACCCTGACCGAAGCGCTGCGCAACACCCCGGGCGTGGGCGCCTTCTTCCTGGGCGAGAACGGCAACACCAACACCGGCGACGCCATCTTCATGCGCGGTTTCGACACCTCGCAGAGCATCTTCGTGGACGGCGTGCGCGACATCGGCTCGATCTCGCGCGACGTGTTCAACCTGGAACAGATCGAAGTGCTGAAAGGACCGGCCGGCACCGACAACGGCCGCAGCGCGCCGACCGGCTCGGTCAACCTGGTCAGCAAGAAAGCCAACCTGACCGACGCCGTCAGCGCTTCGGTTACCGGCGGCAGCGGTTCGCAAAAGCGCATCACCGGCGATCTGAACCAGGTGCTGAGCGAAGAGCGCGGCATCGCGCTGCGCCTGAACGTGCTGGCCCAGGATTCCGACAGCGCCGGCCGCGATGTGGTGCGCAACAAGCGCTGGGCGGTGGCGCCGAGCGTCGGCTTTGGCCTGAACGGCGCGACGCGCCTGCACGTCGACTACCTGCACGTCGACCAGGACAACATCCCCGACGGCGGCGTGTTCGTGATCGGCCTGCCGGGCTATACCAGCCCGGGCCGGGTGCCGAATGGCAGCCCCGATCCGCGCACCTTCCTCAACGGCGCGCCGCGCGTCGATCCGAAGAACTTCTACGGCTCGGTCAATGACTACGACGACGTCAAGGCCGACATGGGCACGATCCGCGTCGAGCACGACTTCTCGCCGACCATGAAGCTGCAGAACATCAGCCGCTACGGCAAGACCAGCCAGGACTACCTGCTCACCGCCTTCCTCACCAGCGCCGCCAACCTGGCCACGCCGAACCCGGCCGACCCCAACAGCTGGACCCTGGCGCGCAGCATCCGCACCGGCAAGGATCAGGAAAACAAGGTGCTCACCAATATGACGACCCTGACCAGCCAGTTCGGCACTGGCGCCGTCAACCACACCCTGGTCGCCGGCCTGGAAATCACCAGCGAGCGCCAGACCACCTGGGGCCTGACCGGCCTGGGTACCATGCCGGCTGCGAACATCTACCATCCGAACCCGAACGACGCCCCAACCGTCGCGCCCAGCGTGCGCCGCACCGGCGCCTACAACGAGGGCGAAGTCGACACCCAGAGCCTGTACCTGTTCGACACCGCCAAGATCGGCGACAACTGGATCATCAACGGCGGTGTACGCGTCGACCACTTCCGCGGCGACTACTCGGTAGTGGCGCTGACCAACAACGTGCTGACCAACACCCGCTTCAAGGTCGGCGACAACCTGGTCAACGGCAAGCTGTCGGCGCTGTACAAGCCGACCGCGAATAGCAGCGTGTACGCCACCGTCGCCAGCTCCAAGCAGCCGCCGGGCGGCAACTTCACCGTGTCGGGCAGCGCCAACAGCGCGCAGAACCCGATCTACGATCCCCAAAAGACCACGACCTACGAGATCGGCTCGAAACTGGACCTCCTTAAATCCAAGCTGTCGCTGTCGGCCGCGCTGTACCGCACCAAGGTCGAGAACGAGGTCGAGCAGGATCCGGTCGACCTGCAGTACTACCAGACCGGCGAGAAGCAGGTGCAGGGCGTCGAACTGGGCGCGACCGGCGAGCTGGCCCCGCACTGGCTGGTCAGCGCCGGCTACACCTACATGGACACCAGCGTCGAGCAAGGCCGCAACGTAACCGCGTCGGGCGAAAACAGCCTGACCTACACGCCGAAGCAGGCCTTCACCGCCTGGACCTCGTACGACTTGCCATGGGGCCTGCGCATCGGCGGCGGCGCACGCTTCTCCGACAAGCTGGCGCGCGGCACCGACGGCGCCGTCGGCACCCCGGCGTATACCGAGTCGTACTGGGTGTTCGACGCCATGCTCGGCTACAAGGTCAGCAACAACATCGACCTGCGCCTGAACGTGTACAACATCGGCGACGAGAAGTACGTGGCGGCGATCAACAAGAGCGGCTACCGCTACACCCCGGGCACGCCGCGTTCGGCCAGCTTGAGCGCCAACATCCGCTTCTGATGGCGGCAGGGCGTCCGCGCAGCCTCGCGCGGGCGTCCGTTGTTGCTGCCACACTGGGTCAGGTCAGCAGTGCGGCGCAGCGCGGCCGCTTCTGCTACCGTGGCCGTATTGACGGCATGGGGGCAACATGGAACGTTTCCTGATCGTGTATCGCGGCGCGCCGGTGGGTGAGGGCGAGGACGCCGTGCATCATCCCGAGCAATGGTCGGCCTGGTTCGACAGTCTCGGCGCGGCGCTGTTTGACCGCGGCAGCCTGACCCAGGCCAGCGTCGAAGTGCCGAGCCGCCTGATCGGGCCCAAGCTGTCCGGCAGTTCGCTCAGTGGGTATTCGATCGTCGAGGCGGCGGATTTCGACGCGATCGTGCGCATCGCCCAAGCATGTCCGATCTTCGACGAGCGCGGCTCGGTCGAGATCGCGCGCCTGCTCGACCGGCCTGCATGAAGCCAGCCGGCACGCCGGGCGACCGGCCGCGCTGGCTTGCTTTATACTGCGCCGACCATGCGCATACAGTTATTCTCGGACCTCCACCTCGAACGCTATCCCCACTTCCGCCCGCAGATCCTGCCCGGCATCGACGTGGTCGTGCTGGCCGGCGACATCGGCTCCTACCAGGAAGGCTCGCGCCTGGAAGACCAGGATTTCGGCCTCGAACGCTTCTCGCAGCAGAACCCCGAGCTGGCCGGCAAGCAGGTGCTGTTCATCCCCGGTAACCACGAATTCGACGGCCTCGACTATGACGAGGCCTATGCCCGCCTGCGCGCCACCTGCGCGCGACTCGGCATCACCTGGCTCGACCGCGAAGTGATCGCCATCGGCCACGTGAGATTCATCGGCACCACGCTGTGGAGCGACTTCGAAGCGCTGGCGCTGCGCGAGACCAACCTGGCCAGGCAGCTACAGCAGCGCAACAAGGCCTTCCGCGCCGCCAACTACTACCTGGCCAAGAACACCACGTTGAAAAACGGCGAACCGGTGCTGGCCGAAGGCTGGCGCGAGCTGGCGCTCGACTGCCAGGCCTGGCTGCGCGCGGCGCTCGATACGCCGTTCGACGGCAAGACCGTGGTCGTGACGCATTTCGCGCCGAGTCTGCTCAGCGCCGACCCGCGCTATGGCGTGACGCCCGGGACCGCAGGCTTCTGCAATTCGATCGATGAGCTGTTCAAGCAGGCCGACGTCTGGATGCACGGGCATCTGCACTGCATGAACGATTACGTGGTGGAGGGGCGCGACGGCGCGCATGCCTGGTCGTGCCGCGTGGTGGCCAATCCGCTGGGCTATCTGAGCAAGGGCGAGCAGGAGGGGTATCGGCCCGAGCTCGTGATCGAACTCTAGAGCGCCGCGGGACTGGCGTGCGCGTGACCGGTATGACGCCAGTCGGTCTCACGGCGGCGAGCGCTGATCACGGCGCGGCCGAGGCCTTCGTGATCGCGCGTTCCAGTTTCTCGATGAATTGACCGCCCCCGCCGAAGACATCGCCGGACACTTCTAAAATTCTATTCTGCGAATCGGTGAAGACAAATATGCCGTAGTGATTGTCGACGTCATCAAAGCCGACAAATTTCACGAGCTCGCCTTTTTTCAAATCGCGCAGATCCGTGAGTACGAGATAGGTTTCCTCGGGATCCAAGCCGAACTTATCGGGACGCCAGTGAGGACTGAAGTTGTAGTCGCTTAGCTTCTTCACCATCTTATTGCTTCACCAGTTCGACGCGCCGGTTTTTCTCGCGGCCTGGTTCGGCATCGTTCGACATCACCGGCGCATACGGTCCGACACCTTTGGCACTCAAGCGCCTGGCGTCGATCTTGTACTGCGTCGCGAGCACCTTGGCGACTGACTCCGCGCGCTTCTGCGACAGGTCCATATTGCGCGCCGCCGCGCCCTGGTTATCGGTATGGCCGACGATATGCACTTTCAGGTTTTTATCCTGCTGCAGCAGCTTGCCCATTTCCGCCAGCGCCGCTTTCGAGTCCGGCTTGACCTCGGCCTTGTCGGTATCGAAGTAGACGCCATACACGGCGACCTTGCCTTCGGCAGCGATGCGGCGCGCCATATCGCTCGCATTCAGCGTCGCGGCGACCTTGCCGGTATCCATCGGCTTGCCTTCGACGATTTGCAGCGAAATGCCTCCCATGTAATCGTGCAGCGGCGCGGCGACCAACACTGCCACGTGGACCGGGCTGCCGTCGGAACGTGTGCCCTGGGCCACCATATAGCGTGGCTCGCCCAGGCCGGCATTGAAAGAATTGTGAATACCGTTTCCACCCTCGAGGAAACCATCACGCATCAGGTAGCTGGAGTTGTAATACGACTCCAGTGCGCCGCAGACTTCTTTTTTCTCGCAGGTGTAAATCACCTTCAGGCCGGCCTGCGCGATCGCAGCCTGGTAGTTGCGGAATACTTCGAGTCCGGACCGGTCTTTCGGAAATACGTAGGCAATGCGCGTGTAGCTTCCTTCGGGTTTCAGCAGATTGTCGACGACGATCTTGTTGTCCTTGAAGTAGGGGCGGCTCGCCGGCAGCTCGGCCTGGTCGTAACGTGCGGCGTTATAGCCGACCATCTTCGCGCCCTCGAAGCGCGACAGCAGTGGATGGTCTTTTCCGCCTTTTACCTCGCGCACATTCAGCTGGGCGAAAGCGGATTGCGAAACGGCGATGCAGCACAACAGGGCGAACAACGGACGAACGCGCATGAAAAAATCCCCGTGAAATGGATGAGTGACCGATTATAGGCTGAACGAAGTGTCAGTCGGTTTCAAGCGTTCCCGGGTAATCACCACGCATATAGCGCCCCGGCGCCACGCCGATATGGCGCGCAAAGGCGACGCTGAAGGTGCTGGCCGAGCTGTAGCCAACGCGCTCGGCCACCGCGGCGACGCTGTCCGTTCCCCGGCGCAGCAAGTCCTTGGCCAGCGCCATGCGCCAGGCCAGCAAATATTCCATTGGCGCCATGCCGACGGCGCGCTGGAAGCGTTCGAAGAAGGACGAGCGCGACAGCGCCGCTTCGCGCGCCAGCTCCACCACCGTCCAGGGATGCGCCGGCGCCTCGTGCAGACGGCGTAGCGCCCCGGCCAGGCGCGCATCGGCCAGGCCGCGCAGCAGACCGGGCGAGGCCGCAGTACCGACCGTCGAGCGCAGCGCCTCGATCAGCAGCACTTCGAGCAGGCGCGTCATGACGACGTCGCGCGCGGGGCGCTGTTGGCGCGCTTCGTCGCGCACCAGTTCGACCAGCGATGCCAGGCGCGGCGCGCCGCGCACGTGCACCAGGCGCGGCAGGAGCGACACCAGCAGCGCCGCGTCGGGCGAGCCGAATACGCAGTGGCCGATGATGAAGCGCACGTCCGCCGGGCCGTCTTGCGCGCCATGGCGAAATTCGCCGGGACCGACTTAGGCCGGCAGCTTGGCGAACGCCGCCGCGCCAGGGGCTTCGCTGCTGGTCATCTTGAAACTGTGCGTGGCCGGCACCAGCACGAAGTCGCCCGCTTGCAGGGCGATGGCCTCGGCGCCATCGAGCGCCATCCGGCAGCTGCCTTCGAGGATGACGCAGTACCAGGGCGAGCCGTTTTCAAGCCGCTGCACGCCCCAGCGGCCGGCGCCGGAGACGACTTTGGTGAACCGCACGCTGGGCTGGAGCAGGCCAACCACCTCGGCCATGGGATCGGTCATTGCTGGACGCTCGCGAAAGTTTTATGGATTTCTGATTGTAGCGCGTCCGGGCGCCGTCGCCTATCGTAGCGGTACTGCAACCAACCACAGGAGTTTTGCCATGAAAACCGTTCTCATCACCGGATGCTCGTCCGGCTTCGGCCTTGAAATTGCCCGCCACTTCCTGGCGCAAGGCTGGAACGTGGTCGCCACCATGCGTACGCCGGATGCCACCATCCTGCCGCCATCCGAGCGCCTGCGCGTGCTGGCGCTGGACGTCACCGACCCTGACAGCATCCGCGCGCTGCTGGAGGCGGCCGGCCCGATCGATGCGCTGGTCAACAATGCCGGCATCGGCCTGCTGTATCCGCTCGAAGGCGTATCGATGGAAGTGGTGCGCGACGTGTTCGAGACCAACACGCTCGGCCCCATCGCGCTGACCCAGGCCGTGCTGCCGGCGTTTCGTGCGCGGCGTGCCGGCGTGATCGTCAACGTCACATCGGCCGTCACGCTGGCGCCGTTGCCCTTGCTGTCGGTGTACACGGCCAGCAAGGTCGCACTCAACGCGTTCACCGAATCGGTGGCGCTGGAGCTGGAACCGATCGGTATCCGGACGCGCCTGGTGCTGCCGGGACGCTCGCCCACGACGCGCTTCGGCGCCAATGCGCGCGGCCGCATGCAGGCCGAGACCCCGGTCGAATATGCACCGCTGCTGGACGCCGTGTTCTCAGGCAGGGGCAGCGACGCTCCGGTGACCGAGGCGCGCGACGTGGCTGAAGCGGTGTGGCGCGCGGTGACCGATCCGGCGGCGCCGATGCGCATTCCGGCAGGGGCGGATGCGGTGGCGATGGCGCGGTCTGCATGACGCAACAGGCCGCGCGCGTGATCGACGGCGACGGCTCCATGCGCTGACACGCTACGCTCCCGTCTCGCGATATTCCCGGAACACCTGTTCCATGAAGTCCACCACAGCCCGGATGCGCGCGCTCGCGCGCAGGCTGCCCGGCATCGATAGCCAGATGTCCTGGTCCAGCTCGGGGATGTGGGGAATGGCGGCCACCAGGTGCTGCTGGTCGGCAGCCAGGAAAGTCGCCAGCACGCCCAGGCCCGCGCCGTGGGCGACACCGTCCAGGATGCCGAGCCCATAGCTGCAGCGCATCCATGGCGCCGGCGCGCCGGGCAGGGCGCGCAGCCAGCGGTCAGACTGGAACTCGGCGCGCGGCTCGTCGAAACCGACGAACGGCAAGCGGGCCCAGTCCCGGGCGGCCAGCGCGGCCGCATGACGGGTGGCCACGTCCTGGCTGCAGAACAGGCCAAAGGACAGCTTGCCGAGCTGGCGCGTGACAAGGTCGAGCTGTTCGGGACGGTACGGGCGGATTGCGATATCGGCTTCGCGCCGGGCCAGGTTGTAGGGACGGTGCGAGGTGACGATCTCGACCTCGACGTTCGGATACGCCTCGTGGAAGCGCGCGAAGCGGGTGGTCAGGAAATACGACAGCCATTCATCGGTGTTGATCCGGACCAGCCCTGAAGCGGCATGCGCGTCGCGCCGGTCGCGCGCGTGTTCGATCTGCAGCGCGATCTCGTCCATCTGGCCGGCCCATGCAATCACATCGGCGCCGAACGGCGTCGGGACGCAGCCGCCCTGGAAGCGTTCGACCACCCGCTGGCCCAGGGCCGCTTCCAGCTCGTCGAGCCGGCGCGACAGCGTAGCGGCGCTCTGGCCCGCCTTCCTGGCGGCGCCGCGTAGCGTGCCTTCCTGCGCGATCAGCAGGAGCAAGCGTAGGTCATCCCAATTCGTGTGTTTCATATCTGGAGCATGATGCCTCGATTTTAACGCTATGCCTACATATACCGCGTATGCGATCATGCTGCCCGGATATTTGCAGTGCCACCGACCTGGTGTGCAAGCCCGTCCATTCCCACAACCTTGCAACCACCGACCGTCGCCGGCGATGTGCCCGCGACCGAACGCAGAAAGATCAATCGACATGCGCACCTTCCGCGACCGCGTCCGTCACGCGCTCCTGTTCGAAGCCGTGGCCCTGGCCATCTTCATCCCCGGCTCCGCCGCGCTCTTCGACCAGCCGCTCGACCACATGGGCGTGATCGGCATCGCCTCGGCCACCATCGCCACGCTGTGGAACTTCGTCTTCAACGTCGGCTTCGACCGCGCCATGCTGCGCCTGCGCGGCAGTATCGAGAAGACGATGGCGCTGCGCGTCGCGCATACCATGCTGTTCGAGGCCGGACTGGTGGTGATGCTGATCCCCTTGATCGCATGGACCCTGGGCATCGGCCTGTGGGCGGCGCTACTGATGGATATTGCGATCGTGATCTTCTACCTGGTCTACGGCTTCCTGTTCAACATCGTCTACGATCGGGTTTTCCCCGTCGCTGCCGTAGCGGCGCCGCGCAGCGCCTAGTTCAACGACGGTTGCGGTGCGCCTGCGCGCACGACACCACGCCCGCCACCAGCAACGCCAGCGCCAGTGCCTCGAACGCTGTCGGCCAGCGCGCTTCCCACATGAAGCCGTAGGTCGCCGCGAAGATGGTCTCGAACACGATCATCTGGCCCATCAGGCTCAATGGCAGCAGGCGACTGGCATGGTTCCACAGTGCGTTGCCGACCACGGAGCAGAGCAGGGCGACGCCGCTCACCACTGCGCCGAACCAGATCCAGTCGGTCACGGCATGGTCGCCCGGCGCCAGCACGAAGGCGGGAATTGCCAGCAGCAGCGCCTGTACCCCGGTGATCACGCCCACCAGCAAATTCCATTCATGGGCCGAGATGCCGTCCAGTCGCGCCAGCCAGCGGCTGTTGTACACCGCGAAAAACGTCCACGACACCAGCGCGCCGACCGCGCACAGCAGCCCGATCAGCGAGCCGCCCGTATTCGAGGCCGATTCCCAGCCGATGCATGCCAGGCCAGCGCCGCTGAGCACCAGCGAGGGAAGCAATCTGCGCAGCGGCACTGCGCCATGGTCACGGCTGCCGACCAGGGTCACAGCAATCGGCAACAGGCCGATCACGATTGAGGCCATTGCCACACCGCCGCGCTGCACGGCATTGGCCAGGAACATGTAGTAGACGATGTTGCCCGTGACGCTGAGCGCCAGCAGGGCGCGCCAGGCGCGCCAGTCGAGAGTGCGCCACAGGCGACGCCAGCTGGGCATGATCAGCACGGCGGCGATCAAGCCATAGGCCAGGTAGCGCCCGGCCGAGAGCTGGATCGGCGAGAAGCCAGGCACCAGTTCGGGTGCGAGGAAGACCAGGCCCCATAGGGCGCCGGCGGCGATACCGGCGCCGATGCCGAGCCAGGTGGCCGGGATGCCTGCGGTGGAAAAGGTACGGGTGAGCATTGTGTGAATCTCCTGGTGACAGCGAGATTCTCACCGTGCCGCCGGGGCGCGGTCTTGTCGCGGACTACTGCGTTTTTGACGCGCTCTCGCGTGGCGCTCCATGTGCAGACCTGCACTCGGCCTCACTCTGTCTGCTAACGCGACCACTATACTGCCGCTTGGACTGGACGTGGGTAAGTCTGCTATCGACCCAAACCGGTCGTTCGCGCCTGTGAATGCTCTCGCTAAGCTGTCGCCTCAATCGGGAGCTACCGATATCAGGAGGTCGGCAATGACGTCAGCCCGAATTGGGCCATCCACGAGTTCGGCGAATTCACGCATCCGGTTTCGCAGCTCGACCATGCGTGGAGTAGGCTCGGGTTGTGCAGCCCAGGCGAGTTCGGACGGCCATTGGGCATACGCAAAATAGTGGCCATCGGTGGACCGATGCAAACGCGACCCTAGACCGCCTCGCTCGTCGCGTACAAGTTTGGTGAGTTCCAGCCAGGCCTGCTCGAAGTCTCGCTCATGGCCAGAAGCTACCTTCCATCTGAAGTAAATCGCGTGCATATCATCCTGTCGGGTTGTGGCCAAACCATTCCGGTCGCAAGTGGATACCGGAGGACCGCTTTTGGGCCGATAGGAGACCGTTCCTATGGCGCAATGTGCGCTTATTCGATCAGCGCAAGAGACAGGTTTTTTCATGTGCTCCACGTCTTGTGCACTGACTGACGCATCGCACGCCGATACGCCGCCGGCGTGGTATCGAACGCCTTGCGCATCGCCCGCGTCAAGCTGCTCTGGTCGGCGAACCCTGCAGCTAAGGCAATCTCGGCCACGCTGCGCGTCCCGCCCGCAAGCCACTCGCGCGCCCGCTCGAGGCGGCAGCGCAACAGCCACTCGTGCGGACTGGTATCCAGCTCATCGCGGAACAGGGCGTGCAGCCGGCTCACGCTCACATGCGCCACCTGCGCCATCGCCGCCGTGCTCCACGCCAGTCCCGGCTCGGCCTCGATGCGCGCCAGCAGCGCCGTCAGGCGCGATACCGGCCGCGTTTCGCCCAGCACCAGCGTGTCCAGCAGCAGCGGCGCCCAGCCCTGCACCAGCGCGCCGGAGACTTGCGACTGGCGCGCCAGGATGCCCATGAAGTCGACCAGCTTGCGCGCCGCCGGCGCCAGCGGCGCGAACGGGCGCTCGAGCAGCGCCTGCCACGGTCCGTCGGCGAAGGCGGCGGCGTCGACGTCGACGATCAGCGAATGGTTCTTGGCCTGGCTCGACTGCGCGTGCCAGGCGCCGGGCGCGACCAGCGCGCCATGCAGCCGATCGAGCCGCGCGCGCCGGTCTTCGATGTCGAGCAGCACCTCGCCGTCGACCGGCAGCACCAGCTGCGCGAACGCATGGCGGTCGCCCCAGTGCACCCGGCCGTAGCTGCGCAGGTGCAGGTCGAATTCGAGAGAGGGCGTCATCGCATCATCAATCCGGGAACGTCAAGCCATCGGACTGCACACGTCCGCGCCCGAGGCCAGCGCCTTGAGCTTGGCCGGATCGAGCAGCGTGACGTCGCGTTTGTCGACCGCAATCCATTCCTGCTTTTTGAAGCGCGACAGCAGGCGGCTGATGCTTTCGATGGTCAGGCCCAGATAGTTGCCGATGTCTTCGCGCGACATGCGCAATTGAAAACTGTTGGCCGAGTAGCCGCGCGTGGCGTAGCGCGCCGACAGGTTGACCAGGAACACGGCGAAGCGCTGCTCCGCGCGCATGTTCCCGAGCAGCAGCATGACGTTCTGCTCGCGCGTGATTTCCTGGCTCATGATGCGGTGGAAGTGGCGCAGCAGCGTCGGCACTTCGCCGAACAGTTCTTCCAGCCGCGCAAACGGGATCTCGCACACCTCGCTGTCTTCCAGCGCCACCGCGTCGCAATGGTGGTTGCCGCTGATCGCGTCCATGCCCAGCAGTTCGCCGGCCATCTGGAAGCCGGTGATCTGGGCAACGCCGGCTGCATTCACCTGATAGGTCTTGAAGTGGCCGAAACGTATTGCGTACAGGTTGCGGAACGGCTCGCCCATCTGGTACAGGCGCTCGCCCTGGGCCAACCGGCGGCGGCGGCCGATGATGCGGTCGAGCCGGTCGATGTCGGCGTCGGCCAGGCCCATTGGCAGGCATAGCTGGTGCATGCTGCAGGCGGCGCAGGATTGAAGGGCCTGGAGCGTGACGGGCGGCTGGCTGGGGGGAAGAGATGGCTGAATCGGGTGCTGGGACATGAGACGCGGCGGTCGAGGCGGTGACCGCATGATTATAGACGGGTTGGCGTGTCGCGCCGCGCTGGCCGTCGGCCCCTTGGATGCGCGATTTGAACGCGGCCGTCGCGATTTGTCCAGGCCGTGTCACGCGTGCGCCACGGGCGATACAAATTTGCCATCGCCAATCGTGCGCCGAAAACGCCATGCTAGTCTCGCCACCTCCTGTCGAAGGCGAGGAGCAGACATGTTCGGCCTGAGTGCCCTGGATCTGGCGCGCATACAGTTCGCGTTCACGATTTCGTTCCACATCATCTTCCCGGCGATCACGATCGGCATGGCCAGCTACCTGGCCGTGCTCGAAGGCTGCTGGCTGCGCACCAGACGCCAGGTCTACGTCGACCTGTACCACTTCTGGATCCGCATCTTCGCGGTAGCGTTCGGCATGGGCGTGGTGTCCGGCATCGTGATGGCCTACCAGATCGGCACCAACTGGAGCGTGCTGTCCGAAGTCGCCGGCAGCGTGATGGGGCCGCTCCTCACCTACGAGGTCCTGACCGCGTTCTTCCTGGAAGCCGGCTTCCTGGGCGTGATGCTGTTCGGCTGGAACCGGGTCGGGCCGCAGCTGCATTTCGTCGCCACCTGCATGGTCGCCCTCGGCACGCTGATATCGGCCACCTGGATCCTGGGCGCCAACAGCTGGATGCAGACCCCGCAGGGCTATGCCTGGGAAGACGGCCGGCTGGTGCCGGCCGACTGGCTGGCGATCATCTTCAATCCTTCGTTCCCGTACCGCCTGCTGCACATGGTGGTGGCCGCGTATCTCGCCACCGCACTGCTGGTCGGCGCTTCGGGCGCCTGGCACCTGCTGCGCGGGCGCGACAACAAGGCGGTGCGCAAGATGCTGTCGATGGCGATGTGGATGATCCTGATCGCGGCGCCGGTCCAGGCCGTGATCGGCGACTTCCATGGCCTCAATACCCTCAAGCACCAGCCGGCCAAGCTGGCGGCGATGGAAGGGCACTGGCAGAACCAACCGGGAGAAGCGGTGCCGCTGATCCTGTTCGGCATTCCCGACATGGAGCGCGAAGAGACCCGCTACGCGGTCGAGATTCCCTACCTGGGCAGCATCATCCTGACCCATACATTGACCGGCCAGTTCCCGGGCTTGAAAGAATTTGCGCCGCAGGACCGGCCCAATTCGCTGATCGTGTTCTGGAGTTTCCGCGTGATGGTCGGCCTGGGCCTGTTGATGATCGCGCTCGGCGCCTGGGGCCTGTGGCTCAGGCGCGGCGGACGCATCTTCAACAAGCGCCTGTTCCTGCGCTTCGCGCTGGCGATGGGGCCGGCCGGGCTGATCGCGATCCTGGCCGGCTGGATCACCACCGAGGTCGGACGCCAGCCGTGGGTGGTGTACGGCGTGCTGCGCACGGCCGATGCGGTGTCGCCGCACAGCGCCGCCACGATGGCGCTGACGCTCGGCATGTTCATCGTGGCCTATGTGTTCGTGTTCGGCGCCGGCACCCTGTACCTGATCCGCCTGATCCGCAAGGGGCCGCAGCACTTCGCCGTGCAGCATGCCCCGGAAGGCGGGCCGGGAGAAGGGCGCACCCCGATGCGGCCATTGTCGGCGGCCGACACCCGCAACGACGACAGCGGCGACAAGGACGACCTCGCCGCGCAGGGTGCGGCCGGGGCCGGAGCGGGGGCCAACCTCGGCCTCGACACCCGGCCTGGCGCCGGCGACCAGCGTCCCGGCCAGGACGACGACCATCCGAAGGGAAGCTGAACCATGGGCATCGACACCTCGATCATCTGGATCGTCATCATCTTCTTCGCCGTCTTCATGTACGTGCTGCTGGACGGCTTCGACCTGGGGATCGGCATGCTGTTCCCGTTCACGCCCAAAAAGCGCGACCGCGACACCATGATGAACACCGTGGCGCCAGTGTGGGACGGCAACGAGACCTGGCTGGTGCTGGGTGGCGAAGGGCTGCTGGCGGCGTTCCCGATCGCGTACTCGATCATCCTCTCGGGCCTGTACCTGCCGCTGATCTTCATGCTGATCGGGCTGGTGTTCCGCGGCGTCGCGTTCGAGTTCCGCTTCAAGGCCAAGGAGGGCGAGCGCCACCTGTGGGACAAGGCCTTCATCGGCGGCTCGGTGGTGGCGGCGTTCTTCCAGGGCGTGACGCTGGGCGCCTTCCTGGATGGCATCGCGGTCTCGGGCCGCAGCTTTTCCGGCGGCCCGCTCGACTGGATCGCGCCGTTCCCGCTGCTGGCCGGCGTGGGCGTGATCATCGCCTACACGCTGCTGGGTTCCACCTGGCTGATCATGAAGACCGAGGGCGAGCTGCACGATCGCATGATCCAGGTCGCCCGGCCGTTCTCGTTGCTGCTGTTGGGCGCGATCGTGGCGGTCAGCATCTGGACCCCGCTGCGCTTCCCGCACGTGGCCGATCGCTGGTTCACCTTCCCCAACATGCTGTTCCTGGCGCCGGTGCCGCTGCTGGTGGCGCTGTGCATGTTCCTGCTGCTGCGTTCGTTGGCACGCAAGCCGTTCCGCCAGCCCTTCGTGCTGGCGCTGGCCCTGATCTTCCTCGGCTACAGCGGCATGGCGATCAGCATCTGGCCGCACGTGGTGCCGCCCGCGATCACGATCTGGGAAGCCGCGTCGCCGCCGCAGAGCCAGGGCTTTGCGCTGGTCGGCACGCTGTTCATCCTGCCGGTCATCCTGATGTACACGGGCTGGTCGTACTGGGTGTTCCGCGGCAAGGTCAAGGCCGATGCGGGGTATCACTGATGGGCGCGCGCGGCATAGGAAAGAATGGCGTGGGGAAACGCGAGTGGTTTCACCGCATCGGCTGGATGGTGCTGCTGTGGCTGGGTGGCGTCTTGACGCTGTCGGCCGTCGCTTTTCTGATCCGGATCATCATGCACGCCGCTGGTATGCGCTAGGGGCAACTGTGCGCGCTCAATGATGTCATCGGCATACACTAATCATGAATTTTTTATCATTGGAGAGCACCACAGTGTCACAATCGAGTGCGCCCGCCCCCGAACGTTCGACCACGTTCGCCGCCGTCAGCATGCCGGTCAAGCCCCTGAGTGGTGAAGACCAGGCGCGGGCCGATCTGTACGCCCTGCTGGCGCGCCTGTTCCTGGCGCCCCCGGATGCGGCCTTGCTGGACGCGCTCTCGACCAGCGAGCCGATCCTGGCCCAGGGCGGCGAGCTGGCCCTCGAGCAGGCCTGGGAGCGCCTGACGATGGCCTCGAGCGTGATGGACCCGCAGTCCGTGCAGGATGAGTTCGACGCGCTGTTCATCGGCATCGGCACGCCGCTGCTGAACCCCTACGGTTCACGCTACATCGCCGGCTTCATCAACGACACGCCGCTGGCCGAGCTGCGCGCCGACCTGGCCCGCCTGGGCCTGGCGCGGGTGCAGGGGACGGGCGAATTCGAGGACCACATCGGCGCCCTGTGCGAAACCATGCGGGTGCTGGTCGGCGGCGCGCCCGGCGTCAAGCCGCAGCCGGTCGAGCAGCAACGCTATTTCTTCGAAGTGCACATCGCGCCCTGGTACGAGCGCGCCATGAACGACATCGCCGGCGCCGACGGCGCCAACTATTACCGCCTGGTGGCGCGGCTTGGCGCCGCCTTCCTGGACATCGAAGCCGACGCATTCGCGGTGGAGGAGCAGAGCAATGAAACAGCATGAACTTCAGGCGGCGCAGGCGCAGCCCGAGCCGCAGCAGCCCGACCGCGCCCGCCGCGGCTTCCTGAAAGCCGCGCCGCTGGGCGCGCTGCTGGTGGCCGCCGCGGCCCCGGCCGCAACGCCTGAGGCCGCGCCGGCCCAGCCCGACCCCAAGGTCAAGCGCGGCTACCACGAAACGGACCATATCCGCCGCTATTACCAGACCGCCGCGTACTGGTAATACCGATCAATGCATTGACATCGCAAGCATAGGAATCCGCATATGTCCCTGGTAAAGACGAGCCGCGAAAGCGGCGTGAGGCGGCGCCGCTTCCTGGCGGGAGCCGGCGTTGCCGTCGGCGCCGGCGCCCTGGCGCGCCACCTGCCGTTCAACATGATCGAGCCGGCCCAGGCCGATCCGGTGCCGAATACGCCGGTGCCCACGGTTGTCAAGCGCACCGTGTGCAGCCACTGCTCGGTCGGCTGCTCGGTGGATGCGGTGGTGGCCAACGGCGTCTGGGTGCGCCAGGAGGCGGCCTTCGATTCGCCGATCAATATGGGCGCCCACTGCGCCAAGGGCGCCTCGGTGCGCGAGCACGCCTTCGGCGAGCACCGCCTGCGCTATCCGATGAAGCTGGTCAATGGCAAGTACCAGCGCATCTCGTGGGACCAGGCCATCAACGAGATCGGCGACAAGCTGACCCAGCTGCGCCAGCAGTCCGGGCCGGACTCGGTGATGTGGATCGGCAGCTCCAAGCACAACAACGAACAGGCGTATTTGCTGCGCAAGTTCGTCTCGTTCTGGGGCTCGAACAACTGCGACCACCAGGCGCGCATCTGCCACTCGACCACGGTCGCGGGCGTGGCCCAGACCTTCGGCTACGGCGCGATGACCAATTCGTTCAACGACCTGCACCACAGCAAGGCGGTGCTGTTCATCGGCAGCAACCCGGCCGAGGCGCACCCGATCTCGATGCTGCACTTCCTTCACGCCAAGGAGCTGGGCGCCAAGATGATCGTGATCGACCCGCGCTTCACCCGCACCGCGCGTTTCGCCCACCACTACGTGCGGGTGCGCCCGGGCACCGACATCGCGCTGGTGTGGGGCATCGTCTGGCACATCTTCAACAACGGCTGGGAAGACAAGAAGTACATCGCCGAGCGCACTTACGGCATGGACGAGGTGAGGAAGGAAGTCGCCAAGTGGACCCCCGATAAAGTCTCGGACGTGACCGGCGTGCCCGAATCGGCGGTGCGCAAGGCCGCCGAGATGCTGGCCACCAACCGCCCGTCGTCGGTGGTCTGGTGCATGGGCATCACCCAGCACCACGTCGGCACCGCCAACGTGCGCGCGCTGTCGATCCTGCAGCTGGTGCTGGGCAATATCGGCATTCCCGGCGGTGGCGCCAACATCTACCGCGGCCACGACAACGTGCAGGGCGCCACCGACGTCGGCCCGAATGGCGACTCGCTGCCCGGCTACTACGGCCTGGCCGAAGGCGCCTGGAAGCACTTCGCGGGCGTCTGGGGTGTCGACTACGAATGGATCAAGTCGCGCTTCGGCTCCAAGGAACTGATGGAAAAGCCCGGCATCACGGTGTCGCGCTGGTTCGACGCGGTCAATGAAGAGAACAAGTACATCGACCAGCCGAGCAACCTGAAGGCCGTGTTCTACTGGGGCCACGCGCCCAACAGCCAGACCCGCCTGCCGGACATGAAGGCGGCGATGCAGAAGCTCGACATGATGGTGGTGATCGACCCCTATCCGAGCATGACGGCGGCGATGCACGGCCGCACCGACGGCGTGTACCTGCTGCCGGCCGCCTCGCAGTTCGAGACGCAAGGTTCGTGCACCGCCTCGAACCGCTCGATCCAGTGGCGCGAACGGGTGATCCAGCCGCTGTTCGAGTGCAAGACCGACCACGAGATCATGTACCTGTTCGCCAGGAAGCTGGGCTTCCACAACGAGCTGTGCAAGAACATCAAGGTGGTGCACAACGAACCGGTGGTCGAGGACATCCTGCGCGAGATCAACCGCTCGTGCTGGACCATCGGCTACACCGGCTGCTCGCCCGAGCGCCTGAAGCTGCACATGGAGAACAAGCACACCTTCAATCCGACCACGCTGCGCGCCGATTCCGGTCCGTGCAAGGGCGACTACTACGGCCTGCCGTGGCCGTGCTGGGGCACGCCGGAGATGAAGCATCCGGGCACGCCGATCCTGTACGACCTGAGCAAATCCGTGGCCGAGGGCGGCCTGCCGTTCCGCGCCAACTGGGGCGTCGAGCACAACGGCGAGAGCCTGCTGGCGGCCGACGGCTCGACCAACAAGGACAGCGAACTCGACACCGGCTATCCGGAATTCGACCACGTGTTCCTGAAAAAACTGGGCTGGTGGGCCGAGCTGACGCCGCAAGAGCAGGCCATGGCCGAGGGCAAGAACTGGAAGACCGACAATTCGGGCGGCATCATCCGCGTCGTCATCGCCCACGGCTGCGCGCCGTACGGCAATGCGCGCGCCCGCGCCAACGTCTGGAACTTCCCCGATCCGGTGCCGGTCCACCGCGAACCACTGGCCACGCCGCGGCGCGACCTGGTGGCCCAGTACCCGACCTACGAGGACAAGGCCAACCACTGGCGCCTGCCGACGCTGTATAAATCGGTGCAGGCGATCGATTACTCGAAGGACTTCCCGCTGATCATGACCTCCGGCCGCCTGGTGGAGTACGAGGGTGGCGGCGAAGAGACCCGTTCCAACCCGTGGCTGGCCGAGCTGCAGCAGAACATGTTCGTCGAGATCAACCCGCTCGACGCGGTGCAGATCGGTGCGCGCATCGGCGAGTACGTGTGGGTCGAGACCCCGACCGGCGCACGCCTGAAGATGATGGCGATGGTCACCGAGCGCGTCCCGGTGGGCCTGGTGTGGATGCCGTTCCACTTCGGCGGCTGGTGGATGGGCGAGGACCTGGAACCGCATTACCCCGAACACGGCGCGCCGATCGTGCGCGGCGAGGCGGTGAACACCGGCTGGACCTACGGCTATGACGCCGTGACGATGATGCAGGAAACCAAAGTGTCGCTGTGCCGCGTGGTGCGTGCATAAGCCGAGGAGAGAACATGGCCGCAAGAATGAAATTTATCTGCGACACGGAGCGCTGCATCGACTGCAACGGCTGCGTGACCGCCTGCAAGAACGAACACGAACTGGCCTGGGGCATCAACCGCCGCCGCGTCGTCACCATCAACGACGGCATCCCGGGCGAGCGCTCGGTGTCGGTGGCCTGCATGCACTGCACCGACGCGCCGTGCCTGGCCGTGTGTCCGACCAACTGCATCTACCATACCGAAGACGGCATCGTCCTGCACAGCAAGGACCAGTGCATCGGCTGCGGTTACTGCTTCTATGCCTGCCCGTTCGGCGCGCCGCAGTTCGGCGAGACCGGTCTGTTCAACCACCGCGGCAAGATGGACAAGTGCACCTTCTGCGCCGGCGGCCCGGAACCGGACACCTCGGAGGCCGAATTCAAGAAATACGGCCGCAACCGCATCGCCGAAGGCAAGCTGCCGGCCTGCGCCGAGCAATGCGGCACCAAGGCGCTGCTGGGCGGCGAAGCCAACGTCATCGCCGACATCTACCGCCAGCGCGTCGAGACGCGCGGCTACGGTCCCGAGCTGTGGGGCTGGAAGATCGCCTACGGCAAGCCGAAACGCGGCGGCGAGATCAAGGCGCGCGGCGCACTGCCGCGTACCAACCAGAACGTCAACGAGTCGCAGAACGATCCAGGGAGGTTCCCGACATGAAAGCGATCAAGATGATGGCGCTGGCCTTGCCGCTGGCGCTGCTGGCCGGCTGCCTGGAAGCGGACCAGCATCCCCATTGGGTCCAAGGAGAGTACGCCGGCAAGAAGGACGACCGGCCGTACCAGCGGCGTTTCCATAACGACCGCCTGGCCTGGTGGGCGACGGTGGAAAACCGCAACGGCAAGCAGAACGAATACAACCGGGCCAATCCCTAGGAAGGAAGCGAGATGCGAGCGAACCTGAAAGCTGCGCAAGTTTTGTCGCGTAACCTTATGCCGCGTCCGATCCTGGCCATGGCGTTCCTGCTGGCGACCATGGCCATGGCCATGCTGCTGGCGCCGCCGGCCTGGGCCGACGGCAAGCACCAGCAGGCCCGGCCTGCCTATGCCGAAGAACAGACCATGCTGCAGATCGAGGCCGATTCGCGCGTGCCCGATCCGGGCCTGCTGTCGACCGACTCCGGCCGCGTGCACATGGACCGCCACTACCTGGGCCAGTACGGCAACAAGGAAGGCAACGTCATCGTCCAGCGCGGCGGCAATACCTGGCGCTACCTGCGCAATGGGCCGCTGGCCACGCTGGCCGGCTTCATCCTGCTGGCGGTGCCGCTGGCGATCTTCGTGTTTTATCGCACTATCGGCCCGGCCAACCAGGTCGCGGAATCGGGGCGCAAGCTGCAGCGCTTCAACCGCTGGGAGCGGCAAGTACACTGGGCCACGGCGTTCAGCTTCATCGCGCTGGGCGTCACCGGCATCATCATCATGTACGGCAAGGTGCTGTTCCTGCCCTGGATGGGACACGATTTCTTCTCCTGGGTGGCGATCATCTCCAAGTACCTGCACAACTTCGTCGGGCCGCTGTTCATCCTGTGCTCGATCCTGATGTTCTTTACGTTCGTGAAGCGCAACTTCTTCAACCGCGCCGACTGGCAGTGGGTCAAGAAGGGTGGCGGACTGATCTCGCACAAGCACGTCGCCGCGGGCTTCTTCAACGCCGGCGAAAAGGCCTGGTTCTGGGGCGGCGTGGCGCTCCTGGGTCTGATCATGTCGATCACCGGCCTGGTGCTCGACTTCGCGGTCGGCCAGACCCGCTACGTGATGCAGGTGGCCAACGTGCTGCACATCAGCGCGGCCGCGATCTACATGGTGGCGGCGATGGGCCACTCCTACATCGGCACCTGGGGCACGCCCGGCGCCTTCGAAGCCATGCGCTACGGCACCGTCGACGAGAACTGGGCCAAGGCCCACCACCAGCTGTGGTACGAGCAGATGAAGACTGGCGTGCCGCCGGAGATCGACGACGACGGCAACCTGGTGCCGGGACGCGGGGCGCCGGGGAATCCCGGCAATCCTGGCCATCCGCGCGGCCCGCAACCCGATCCTGCGCATTGAGGCGATCATGAAAGCATCCACCATCCTTACCACCGGTCTGACCCTGGCGCTGCTGGCCGGCTGCGACGGCAAGCCGACCGCCGCCTCGCACGGCGTGATCCAGACCAGGTACCCGGGCCAGGTGTCGGCCGGCGGCGCCACCAGCGGCCAGATCCTGACGGCGAATGCGCGTCCCGAGACCGACGCCACCTATGCCGGCGGCACGCCGGGCATCGCCGGTGGTTCCGGCGGCAACACCAGCGGCGCCGCGATGGGCGGCACGGTGCAGGAAAGCGGCCAGGGACCGTCGAGCGGCGCGGCCACGCCGTCCAGCGCCGGCCGCCCCGGCAGCGAACTGCAGTCTGGCGACACCGGCGGCGCCACGCCGCCGTCGCCGCAGCGCGAACACGCGCCGGCCAGCAACGCGGCGGCGCAGGGACCGGCCGCGCAGGGCCAGACAGGGGGCAAGCAATGAAGACGATCCATGCACTGATGCTGGGCGCCGGCCTGGCGCTGGCCGGCAGCGCCTTGGCGGCCTTGCCGCCGCCGTCGCCGGCCCAGGCCCAGGCCGCCGCCGCCAAGAAGGCCGACGCCGACGCCAAGGCGGCCAGGGAGAAGGAACAGCTGGCGGCCTCGATGGACGCGGTCAGCACGCGCTGGCGCCAGCGCGCCGCCAGCGAAGGCTACAAGATCAAGCCGCCGGTGGTGGTTGCCAGCGGCAGCGGGGCGCCGGTCAACCAGGCCAGCGCCGCCAGCGCCACCAGGGAGAACATCGCGGCCGGCCTGGCGGTCGGCACCCCGGCCTTCGTCGCCACGCCGCCGGGCGCCGGCATCCAGGCGCCGCCGCCGGCCAACGCCGCGCGCGGCACCGCGGGCGCAGCGCCGGCGCCGGCCGCCGCCCCCCTCAGCCCGCAGGCGCTGAACTCGGCCAACGTGCCGGTCAAGAGTGAGAAGCACGGCACCGCGCGCCCGAGCGAAGACGTCAAGCGCGCGCCGAGCCGGCCCTTGCCGGCGGGCGCGGCGCCGACCGTCAACAAGGAAGGTGTGCCGTCCAACGCCGGCAAACAATGAAAGCGGTAAACCAATCATGAAAATGGGAAGCATGCCGGTCGCCGTCATCATGCAGCGGCACGCGGTCGAGCACCGCTGGGGCAGCATGGACAGCTGGGCCGCGGTGGGCGTGGTGCCGGACCGCGGCAACCTGGCGCCGCTACGGATGCTGAGCGAAAGCCCGGAGCGCGACTACTACCTGGTGTCGGGCCTGGAGCTCGAGCTGTACACCGACGAGAACGACGGCTACTACGAGAACGTGATGGCGCCGGAGTCGAAGGTGTTCGTCCTGTGGCGCATGGAAGACGGCCGCGCCATTCCGGCGCGCGCCTCGGTCAGCTACGTCGAGGGCACGCGCATGTTCGATTCGGGGGAATCGGCCGACGGCGTGACCATGCCAGCCGAGATCTATGCCTGGGTCGCCAGCTACCTGCGCGACAACTACACGCCGCGCGTGCGCAAGGGGCGCCAGCACGGATGAGCGCGACGTCGACAGAAGACGAAGGATTCTTCCGGCGCTGGGCGCGGCGCAAGTCGCAGGTGGCCGAGGGCGTGGTCGAGCCGGAGCCGCTTGCTCCTTCGCCGGAGCCGGTGGCCGCGCCCGCGCCTGCACCTGCCACGCCGGCGGCGCAGGAGCGCGAGTGCGCACGTCGCGCGCCGACGCTGGAAGACGTCGCGCGCCTGACGCAGGAATCCGACTATTCGGCCTTCGTCGGCCAGGGCGTGGACAAGACCGTGCAGCGCCTGGCGCTCAAAAAACTGTTCGCCGATCCGCACTTCAACGTGATGGACGGGCTGGACATCTACATCGACGATTACAACAAGGTCACGCCGCTCTCGGCCGAGATGCTGGCATCGCTCAAGCACGCCCCGGGCGTGCTGTCGCAGCTGTTCGGTGACGACAAGGAGCGGGACGGGCAAGCCGGGGAGGGCGCCGCCACCGGCGCGCCAGAGATGGCCCTGGAGCTGGCGCCGCAGCAGACTGCGCAGCAAAGTCCCGAAGCGGAGCGCGACCCGGACGGCACAACGCCGCCGCCACAACAACAAGGGAACCCATGAACATCCGATTCAACGACGGCGCCGCCGCCGACCCGGACCAGGACGTGCGCGACGCGCTGGCGCGCCAGGCCGCTCTTCGCTCCGCCCACGATTTTCCAACCTTCGAGCCCGCCATGACGGTCGGCTACCGCTCGGGCGGGCGCACGCTGATCGTCGGCAGCGCCGTCGATGCGCTGCCGCTGGCCGACCAGCTGGCCGGCGCGCTGCCGGTGACGGTCGTGCTGCTCGACCAACCCGATGGCGCCGCGCGCATCTATCCGGTCCACGCCGCGCGCAACGTGGCGCTGGCCGGCTGGCTGGGCGCATTCGAGGCGCGCTGGCAGGCGCCCGGCCAGCCGGCCGGCGGCGGCAAGTTCGACCTGGTGCTCGACCTGTGCCCGCAGCGCCTGATCGACAGCCATCAAAGCCCGCACGGCTACCACGCGCCCGGCCCCGGCGCCGTTGCCCGTTCGGCGGCCGTCACCTCGCTGCTGGACCTGGTGGGCGACTTCGAAAAGCCAAAATACTTCACCTACAACGAACGCATCTGCGCCCACAGCCGCAACGGCATCGACGCCTGCAACGCCTGCATCGACGTCTGCTCGGCCAAGGCGATCGTCGGCGACGGCGACAAGATCAAGGTCAACCCCTACCTGTGCGCCGGCTGCGGCGCCTGCGGTACCGTGTGCCCGACCGGCGCCATGCGCTACGCCTATCCGCCGGCGCCGCTCACCGGCAAGCGCATCCAGGCCGCCTTGCGCGCCTTCCGCGAGGCCGGCGGCGCGCAGCCGGTGTTGCTGCTGCACGATGCGGCCGGCGCCGAGCTGCTGGCGCAATTGGGTGACGCCGTGCCGGGGCGCGTGCTGCCGTTCGAACTGCACCACGTCGCCGCCACCGGCATCGACGTCTGGCTGGCGACGCTGGCCTACGGCGCGGCCGGCGTCGCGATCCTCGCCGCCGGCGACGTCGCACCGCAATACATCAGCGCCCTGGGCGAGCAGATGACGATCGCCCAGACCGTGCTCGATGGCCTGGGCTACGCCGGTCCGCACTTCCAGCTGGTGCAGACCGGTGGCGCCGGCCCTGAAGCAGCGCAGGAACTGGCGCTGGCCCTGCGCCACGCGCCGCGCGGCGCCACCTGCACCACGCCCGCCACCTTCCACCTGGCGGCCGAAAAGCGCAACACGCTCGACTACGCGCTCGACCACCTGCACACGCACGCGCCGCAGCAGCCGGTCCACATCGACCTGCCGCCGCGCGCGCCGTTCGGCACCCTCGCGGTCAATCCGGCCACCTGCAGCCTGTGCATGTCCTGCGTCGGTGTGTGTCCGGCCAACGCGCTGCAGGACGGGCAGGGCGAGCCGCAGCTGCGCTTCATCGAGAAGAACTGCGTGCAGTGCGGGCTGTGCGCCAACACCTGTCCCGAGAACGCCATCACCCTGGTGCCGCGCATGTCGTTCGCGCCGGAACGCATGAAGGCGGTGGTGCTCAACGCTTCACAGCCGTTCCACTGCATCCGCTGCAGCAAGCCGTTTGGCACGCTGCACATGGTGCAGAACATGCTGGGGCGCCTGGGCGGGCATCCGGCGTTTTCCGCCAATCCCGACCGGCTGAAGATGTGCGGCGACTGCCGGGTGATCGACATGATGACGCCGTTAGATGAGATGCGGGTGACGTCAATCAGCCGCACCTGAGACTGCACCAAGGCCAGGCCAGCCGCGCCTGGCCGTAATGCTTCCACCGGCAGCGCGATCGGTGGCAGAATGGTCGCAGCAACACAAAAACAATGAAACAAGGCCGGGGCGCCCGCCGGTGCACCCTGCCGTTCGCAGCTCGGTTACCACTGACAACAGCGACAGGAGACACCCCATGACGCCAACCCAGCGCTTCGTGCAGGCGCGCGACTTCCTCCAGCAGCACCGCCTCGACTACGACACCGCATGGCGCGACTACCAGCGCCCCGAACTCGACGCCTTCAACTGGGCCATCGACTACTTCGACCACCAGGCCAGGGACAATCACACCCCCGCACTATGGGTGGTCGGGGAAGACGGCAGCGAGCGCAAGGTCTCGTACGCCGACCTGGCGGCGCGCTCGAACCAGGTGGCGGAGTACCTGCGCAATTGCGGCGTGCGCCGTGGCGACCGCGTGCTGCTGATGCTGCCGAACCGGGTCGAGCTGTGGGAAATCATGCTGGCCGGGATCAAGCTCGGCGCCGTGCTGGTGCCGACCACGATGCTGCTTTCCGGCGCCGACCTGGCCGACCGCCTCGAGCGCGGGCAGGTAAAACACGTCGTGGCCCAGGTCTCGGAAGCGCACAAGTTCGACGCCATGGCCTCCAGCTTCACCCGCATCGCCGTCGGTGGCGCCGCGCCCGGCTGGCACGACTACGACGACAGTCAAAGTGTGGCCAGCGTGTTCGTGCCGGAAGGCGAAACCCGCGCCACCGATCCGCTGCTGCTGTACTTCACCTCCGGCACGACCGCCAAACCAAAGCTGGTGCTGCACACCCACCAGAGCTATCCGGTCGGCCACCTGTCGACCATGTACTGGATCGGCCTGCAGCCGGGCGACGTCCACTGGAACATCAGCTCGCCCGGCTGGGCCAAGCACGCCTGGAGCTGCTTCTTCGCGCCGTTCAACGCCGGCGCCACCGTCTTCGTCTACAACTACGAACGCTTCGCCGCCACGTCGGTGCTGGACACGATTGTCCGCTGCGGCGTGACCTCGCTGTGCGCCCCGCCCACCGTGTGGCGCATGCTGATCAAGGAAGACCTGCGCGCCTGGAAGCCGTCCTTGCGCGAACTGGTCGGCGCCGGCGAGCCGCTCAATCCGGAAGTGATCGAGCAGGTCGAGCGCGCCTGGGGCATCCGCATCCGCGATGGCTTCGGCCAGTCCGAATCCACCTGCCAGATCGGGAACCCGCCCGGCCAGCCGGTCAAGCCGGGCTCGATGGGGCGCCCGCTGCCGGGCTACCGCATCGCGCTGCTCGACATCGACGATGCGCCCGCTCAAGAGGGAGAGATATCGGTGGAACTGGCCTCGCGCCCGATCGGTCTGATGTCTGGATACGACGGGAATGAGGATAAAACGCGCGAGGTGATGCGGGCCGGGTATTACCACACCGGCGACACGGCGGCGGTCGATGCCGACGGCTATTACTTCTACGTCGGCCGCAACGACGACGTGTTCAAGTCGTCCGACTACCGCATCAGCCCGTTCGAGCTGGAGAGCGTGCTGATCGAGCATGAGAGCGTGCTGGAAGCGGCGATCGTGCCGACGCCCGATCCGGTGCGGCTGTCTGTGCCGAAAGCCTTCGTCACGCTGCGCGCCGGCGTCGAACCGAGCCGCGAGATGGCGGCCGAGCTGTTCGCGTTCACGCGTGCGCGGCTGGCGCCCTACCTGCGCATCCGCCGCATCGAGTTCCGCGAGCTGCCGAAGACCATCTCGGGCAAGATCCGGCGGGTCGAGCTGCGGCGCGAGGAAGCGGGGCGCGCGGCCGATGCGGCGGCGCCAGGCGCGGCGGGCGAGCGCACCGAATATCGTGAAGAGGACGTTGCGACCTAGGTGTGTCGGCAGCCGTCGGCGATCTGACGGGGCGGCCAGACCGTGGCGGTGAAGTTCGGCGAAAGCGGCCGCCGGCATTTCTAGTGTGCGGCCGTGCCGTCGTGATAGGCTTCATAATGGACAACCTATCAACTTTCGTGCCCCGGCCTCCTCGATGACCACCACCAAGCGTTCCCCCAAAGCTGCAGACGCCAATCCCCTGATCGAGGTGCGCCGCTCCCCCGTCCACGGTAACGGCGTGTTCGCCCTGCAAGCGATCCCGGCCGGCGAACGCATCATCGAGTACAAGGGCGAGCGCATCAGCTGGGACAAGGCCACCGAGCGCGCCGCCGAGGCCGGCGGACCGATCAACCACACCTTCTATTTCACCCTGGCCGACGGCCGCGTGATCGACGGCGGCCGGCGCGGCAACGATGCACGCTGGATCAACCACGCCTGCTCGCCCAACTGCGAAGCGTTCGAGGACGAAGGCAAGGTCTACATCCACGCCATGCGCAACATCGACGCCGGTGAGGAGCTGAACTACAATTACGCTCTGATCTACGACGAGCGCCACACGCCCGCGCTGAAGAAACTGTTCGCCTGCCGCTGCGGCACGCCTGGCTGCACCGGCACCATGCTGGCGCCGAAGCGCCGCAGCCGCAAGGCCGCAGCGGCCTGAACGCGATCGGCGCGTGACGCCGCACCGCCTGCGCATCGTGCGTGGGCGGCGCTCCGTCTGCCACCTCGTCCGCCACCTCGTCCGCCACCTGGAGTCCTGATGAAACCTGTCGTCCGCAGCCTGCTCGAAACCGACCTCTACAAGTTCACCATGTGGCAGGCGCTGCTGCACAGCCACCCTGGCGCCACCGGCGAATACGAATTCCGCTGCCGGAACGAGCCGGCCTATCCTCTGGCCGAACTGAAGGACGACATCGAGCGCGAGCTCGACCACCTGTGCAGCATGATGTTCACCGAGGACGAAGTCGCCTACCTGCGCGGCCTGCGCTTCATCAAGAGCGACTTCGCCGACTTCCTGACCCTGTTCCGCTTCCAGCGCAAGTTCATCGAGGTCACCACCGACGGCCCGCAACTGCGCATCCGCGCCAGCGGCCCGCTGGTGCACGTGATGGGCTTCGAGATCTTCGTGCTGTACATCGTCAACGAGCTGTACTTCCGCCGTTTCGACCAGCAGGCCGCCATCAGCGAAGCGCGCGTGCGCCTGCAGCAGAAGATCGACGAACTGCGCGCCTTCGGCGAAGAGCCGGCGCGCGCCAACCCGTTCGAGTTCTTCGACTTCGGCGTGCGCCGCCGCTTCTCGGGCGAGTGGCACGACGAAGTGGTGCAGACCATGGCGCGCGAACTGCCGCATTACTTCAAGGGCACCTCGAACGTCTACCTGGCGTACAAGTTCAAGATGACGCCGATCGGCACCATGGCCCACGAATACCTGCAGGCGCACCAGGCCTTCGGCACGCGCCTGCGCGATTTCCAGAAGTCGGCGCTCGAAGACTGGGTGCAGGAATACCGCGGCGACCTCGGCACCGCGCTCACCGACGTGGTCGGCATGGACGCCTTCCTGTCCGACTTCGACCTGTACTTCGCCAAGCTGTTCGATGGCTTGCGCCATGACTCGGGCGACCCGGTAGCGTGGGGCGAAAAGGCGCTGGCGCATTACGTCAAGCTGCGCATCGACGCGCGCACCAAGCGCCTGGTGTTCTCGGACGCCTTGACCGTACCCAAGGCCCTGAGCCTGTACCGCCACTTCGCCGACCGCGTGATGACCGGCTTCGGCATCGGCACCAAGCTCACCAACGACACGCCATACCCGGCGCTGAACATCGTCATGAAGCTGACGCGCTGCAACGGCCAGCCGGTGGCCAAGCTGTCCGACGAACCGAGCAAGGCGCAGAGTACCGACACCACCTTCATCGCCTATCTGCGCCAGGTGTTCAACCACCCGGCATAAACCGGGCACGGCTTCCGGGGAGCACTCTCCGGCGAACTCATCCGTCATGTAGAATCGGTAACTACTGGTTATTCATTCCTTGACGTGGTGGACGATGGACGATGTAAAAGAACCGACTCCCGCAAACGAACCGCCGGTGCAACGGGACCCGCAGCTTGCACCCGAGCCAAAGCACAGCCGGCGCCCGCGCCGGCGCCCGCTCAAGGTGCTGCTCTACCTGCTGGCCGCGTTCGGCCTGGTGACCCTGCTGCTGCTCGCGGTCGGCGTCTACCGGCATGCGACGACCGAAGCGCCGCCGCCGCGGGTCGAGATCGACGAAGCGGCCGTGATCGACGACGTCATGTCCGAGACCTACGGCAAGTATTCGGCGGCGAAGATGGGCTGGGTCTACGTCGACGACAGCAACGTCACTTACCTGATGCGGGTAGTCCAGCAAACGAAAATCCCGGATGATCCGGCCGGCGACGAGCTGTATTTCGTCGCCAGTGGCGTCGCCGTCGACGGCAGCGACAACGCCCTGTTCGGCGCCTTCTACGTGCGTCCGACAACGCCGCACGACGGCAACCTGACCCAGTCGAGCATGCAGGTGCGCTACACGTCGACGGTCGCGGTGCGCCCGGAACAGGTGTACTTCGAGGCGCTCAGCGACAAGCTGTGGGGCTGGGTGATCAAGACCCAGACCGGCGCCGACGCCAGCATCGCCCCGGTCACCGTCATGAACAACGTACTGGCCCCGCACAACGACGGCGTCGCCCTGCTGGGCGAATTCATGGCCGCGCGCGACTTCGACCCCGGCGTGCCGTGCGCAGAGGCGAAGGCGGCCTGGGACATCTACAACGCCACCACCACACCCGACGTCGAAGGCGAGGACATCGAGGAAGCCGAGGAACCGCTGCGCTGCGACAAGCGCCGCTGGACCTACCGCATGGGCGTGGTCAACGGCAGCATCCCGGTGCCGATCACGGTCACCGCAGGGGGCCTCGAAGACGGCCAGCCGGTCGAGGCGCGCAAATGGAAAGTGATGTTCGACCCGAAAAGCTTCGCCTACACCATCCCGCCCGAGCTCGCGCCGCCGATGCCCGCCGAATAAAATCAGGGTCAGTGCCGACAAGTGGACACAGACTGGACAGTAATCAGTGCCGAGCTCGTGTCCACTTGTCGGCACTGACACCAGTGGTTGCAATTGCAAGCAGCGGGGAGAGCGGATGTCTTTATCGAGCACGTTGGTGAAATGGGTGAGGCGGGTGGCGCCGGGCGTCTGGTCCGGTGCTGGCGCGGCCGGACACGCGCCCGCGCTGGGCCGCAACGAACTGCGCCGGCGCGTGGTGGGTGTGCTGCAGCCGCTGCTGAAGCCGCACGGCTTCGGCCGCTTCGAGAGCAATAACGCGCGGCGACGCGGCGCCGAGTGGCTCGATGTCGTCAACATCCGCTTCGACCGCGACGCCGACACGCACGGCTACGCGCTCGTCATCGAAGCCGGGCGCTACTTCGCGTTCGTCGACAACGCGGTGTCGTACAAAGCAGTCGCCAGCCGGGACGGACAGCCCTGGGCTCAGGTAGTGGAATGCCATCTGCGCAAACGCTTGTTCCGCCAACGCCGACAGCCGGGCAACCGCAACCGCAACCGCAATTTCTGGAGCATCGGCCCCAACGGCGAATGGCTCGACGAGACGCTGGCGGACATCGAAGAACTGATGGCAGCCGAGATCCTACCCTGGTTCGACTGGCTCGACGATCTGCCGCGGGTGCTCGACCTGGCGCTGCAGAATGTGTCCGACACGGAAGGAAACAGCCGCGACCCGATGCTACGCGGGATGTACGGTGTCGGAAACTGCTTCCGTGAAGTGTTCGCCGCGTTCGTCGCCTTTCGGCTGGACCGCTGGGCGCAATGCATCGCTCTGGCCGAGCCGATCGTGGCGCGCGGGGGAGTCCTCGGCCACCGCGGCAGCGTTCTCGCCCTGAATGTCCCCGCACGCGCACGTCTGCACCGACTGGTGGCCGACGCCGGAGCACGGCTGGCCAACGCTGCTACCACATAGATGGGCAGCAGGACATGGGGCCCCGTCACTGTCTCTCTGGTCGTCGAGCGACCGCTTGGTGCTGACGCGTGAAGTCGGTCACAGCGCGTCGACGTCATGCAACACGCATGAAGTTCTACGCCGACTGGACAGGCATTTATGTGCTGGACTAAGGTACGCATCATGAACCATCACAACAGCGCCGGCACCCGGAGCAACACCGGATTCCAGCTCGAACAAGTCCGTTTCGAGCGCATCTTCGACGCGCCCGGCCGCACCGGCACGTTCAGCTTCGAGGCCGACGGCAAGCGCCAGTTCGGCGTCGATCTGCTCGACAGCGAGGTGCCGCGCGAGGGATCGCACTATGCGTTCGTGCTGGCCGAACCAGGCAACTGGCAAACCCTGCTCGGCTGGCGCGACCTGTCCACGTCGCGCGTGGTGGTACGCGACAAGCTGCGCCAGTTCGCTCCGCATATTGTCTGGATGGCGTATGCCATCGTGCCGCTGCTGATGGGGCTTGCATGGCGCCTGTTCGGTGGATGGGCAGTGCCGATCGTCGCGGTATTGGCCGTGTGCGCCGGTCTTGCTTTCGCGCGCACATTGCTGCGGCGCCATCGCACGATCGAGCGCATGTTGTGCGAGGTGCCGCCCGCAGTGCCCCCAGGCAGTGACCGCGAGCGCACGCAGACCTGGCGCCAGCGTTTCGCCACGCTGTTGCCATTCCATTTTTAACAGCGGGGAACATGTCGCTCCTGCGTTCACGGCAGCAGTAAAAAAGTGGTGTCAGGTCCGAAAAGTAGACACAGGCTGAACACTAGCTAGCGTCGGGCTCGTGTCAACTTTTCGGACCTGACCCCCAGGATGATGTTCAGCGGAGACGATGGTATCCGGTTAGCTCACTAGTGTGCCGGTGTATTGCATGCCCGGGGCATCATGAGGTCGGCTGGTGAATCCATTTTTCAGATAGAAGCCAGACTTGCCCTTCGCGCAGAACAGTTGGATGTCGGTGATTCCCGCGGCATGGCAGCGCTCGACCAGTCGCTTGATCAGTTCTTCTCCCAGGCGGCGCCCCTGGTATTCCGGGGCCACGATCATTTCGGTGATGAAGGCATGCAGCTTTCCGTCTGAAATGGCGCGCGCAAATCCAACCAGCCTGTCGCCGTCATAGGCGGCAACGCAAGCCCATGAACCACGCAGCGAATCGGCGTAGAACCCGACCTCGCGTTCCACCGGCCCCCAGTTGGTCGTGTCGTAGAGATGCTTGAACGAGTGCGCGGCAGGTGCTTCCGAGGAGAAGGTGATGTTCATGGTTCCGAAGTGGCTTGACAGAAACCGCTCATTCTGAACTGTTGGTTTAAATCGGGCAACTATTCCCGGTCTCCAGCGCCCGCACTACCTACGGCAGCAGGATCGACAAATCCTGCGCGCCCTGTAGCAGCGCCGGCAGGAATTCTTCCTGCATCTTGCGTTTCGACACCCGCGCCGCGTGGGCGCCGATATTCAACGCCGCCAGCACGTTGCCGGACGCGCCGCGCACCGGCACCGCGATCGAGCGCAGGCCGATTTCCAGCTCTTCTTCCAGGATCGCGTAGCCATCCGCGCGCACGTCCGCCAATATCTCTTTCAGCCGCTCCGGATTGACCACTGTGAACTCGGTCATCGCTTTCAGCGGCACGCGCGCCAGGTAGGCGTCGAGTTCGGCCTCCGGCAGGTGCGCCAGCAGGACGCGGCCCAGCGCGGTGCAGTAGGCCGGCAAACGGCTGCCGGTGGTCAGCGACACCGACATGATGCGCGACGCCGCCGAGCGGCCCACGTACAGGACTTCGTCGTCCTGCAGCACCGCCAGCGAGCACGATTCGTTCAGGCTGCGGCTGATGCGGTTCAGGTAAGGGTGGGCCGACACCGTCAGCGGCGTCGACGACAGGTAGGAATAGCCGAGCGACAGCACCTTCGGCTTGAGCGAGAAATGATTCCCGTCCGCTTCCGCGTAGCCGAGCGCGATCAGCGTATGCAGGCAGCGCCGCACCGAGGCGCGCGGGATGCCGGTGCGGTGGCTCAGCTGGGCGATCGTCAGGCTGCGGCGCTGGTCGCTGAAGGCTTGCAACACCTGCAGGCCGCGCGCCAGCGAGAGCATGAAATTCGGGTCGCTGGCGGCGGCCGTGCTTTCGTCCGCTAAATCTTCGGGGGTCTCAATAGGGTTTTCTGGAGACATATTTTCCTATTTTTCGTCAAAACGAAAACGTTCGCCAATCGAACACATTCGCGCGTGCCGCCTTGCGCCGGCAGCCGCGACAATCCTACACTCGGCTTATTCGTTCTGTCATCAAACATTCGTGCGATTAACGAACACTAAATAACAGAGACAACCAGCATCCCGTGTCCAGGCACGGAACAGGAATCCGGAAATGATCGACAAGATTTCCCCTTCGCTCGACGCAGCGGTGGCCGATATTCACGATGGCGCCACGATCCTGATCGGCGGCTTCGGCACCGCCGGCATGCCATCGGCGCTGATCGACGCGCTGGTCCAGCACGGCGCGCGTGACCTCACCATCGTCAACAACAACGCCGGCAACGGCGACACCGGCCTGGCGGCGCTGCTCAAGGCCAAGCGGGTGCGCAAGATCGTGTGCTCGTTCCCGCGCCAGAGCGATTCCCACGTGTTCGACGGCTTGTTCCGCGCCGGCGAGATCGAGCTGGAACTGGTCCCGCAGGGCAACCTGGCCGAACGCATCCGCGCCGCCGGCGCCGGCATCGGCGGCTTCTTCACCCCGACCGGCTACGGCACCGATCTGGCCGCGGGCAAGGAGACGCGCCTGATCGACGACCGCCACTACGTGCTCGAATACCCGATCCACGCCGACTTCGCGCTGATCAAGGCGCTGCGCGGCGACCGCTGGGGCAACCTGGTGTACCGGAAGACGGCGCGCAACTTCGGCCCGATCATGGCAATGGCGGCGCGCTGCACCATCGCCCAGGTGTCCGAAATCGTCGACCTCGGCCAGCTGGATCCGGAAGCCATCGTCACCCCCGGCATCTTTGTGCAGCGCGTGGTGCAGTCCACCGCGCTGCAGGGAGCAAACCCATGAATCGCCTGACCCGCGACCAGATCGCCGCCCGCGTGGCGCGCGACATCCCCGAAGGCGCCTACGTCAACCTCGGCATCGGCCTGCCGACCATGGTCGGCGCCCACCTGCCGCCGGACCGCGAGATCTTCCTGCACAGCGAGAACGGCCTGCTCGGCATGGGCCCGCCGCCCGCAGCCGGTGAGGAAGACGAAGACCTGATCAACGCCGGCAAGCAGCCGGTGACGCTGCTGGCCGGCGGCAGCTATTTTCATCACGCCGACTCGTTCGCGATGATGCGCGGCGGGCACCTCGACATCTGCGTGCTGGGCGCGTTCCAGGTCTCGGCACAGGGCGACCTGGCCAACTGGCACACCGGCGCGCCGGATGCGATTCCGGCGGTCGGCGGCGCCATGGACCTGGCGATCGGCGCCAAGCGCGTGTTCGTGATGATGGAGCACCAGACCCGCGACGGCGCCAGCAAGATCGTGCAGCAGTGCAGCTATCCGCTCACCGGCGTGGCCTGCGTGAGCCGCATCTACACCGACCTGGCCGTGCTCGACGTCACGCCGCAGGGCCTGGCCGTGCGCGAGATGGTCGAGGGTCTGTCGTTCGCCGAACTCGAACGCATCACCGGCTTCGCCCTGATTGCCACCTGATTTTCACCCGACCGATGCGCCGTCCGCATCGCGGGCGGCAGTCGGCATGATTGGAACCACCATGCAAGACGCTTTTATCTGCGACGCCATCCGCACCCCGATCGGCCGCTACGGCGGCGCATTGAAGGACGTGCGCGCCGACGACCTGGGCGCGATCCCGCTGCGCGCGCTCATCAATCGAAACCCACATGTCGACTGGACCGAGATCGACGACGTGATCCTCGGCTGCGCCAACCAGGCCGGCGAAGACAACCGCAACGTGGCGCGCATGGCCGCGCTGCTGGCCGGCCTGCCACCGGAAGCCAGCGCCACCACCATCAACCGCCTGTGCGGCTCGGGCCTCGATGCGCTGGGCAGCGCCGCACGTGCGATCAAGGCCGGCGAAGCAAGCCTGGTCATCGCCGGCGGCGTCGAGTCGATGACGCGCGCGCCGTTCGTGATGGGCAAGGCCGAGACCCCGTTCGCGCGTCAGGCGCAGCTGCAGGACACCACCATGGGCTGGCGCTTCATCAACCCGGCGCTGCAGGCGCAGTACGGCGCCGAGACCATGCCCGAGACGGCGGAGAACGTCGCCGCGGACTACAACATCAGCCGCGCCGACCAGGACCGCTTCGCGCTGGCCAGCCAGAACAAGGCTGCAGCGGCGCAGGCGGCCGGGCTGTTCGAATGCGAGACGGTCGCGGTGACGATCCCGCAAAAGAAGGGCGAACCGATCGTCGTGGTACGCGACGAACACCCGCGCGCGACCAGCCTCGAGGCGCTGGCCAAGCTGAAACCCGTGGTGCGCGCGGATGGCAGCGTCACCGCCGGCAACGCGTCCGGCATCAACGACGGCGCCTGCGCATTGATCGTGGCCAGCCGCGAGGCGGCCGCGCGCCATGGCTTGACGCCACGCGCGCGCATCGTCGGCATGGCCACAGCCGGCGTCGCGCCGCGCGTGATGGGTATCGGCCCGGTGCCGGCGGTGCACAAGCTGCTGCGCCAGACCGGATTGACGCTGGCGCAGATGGACCTGATCGAACTGAATGAAGCATTCGCCGCGCAAGGCCTGGCGGTGCTGCGCGAACTGGGCCTGCAGGACGACGACCCGCGCGTCAACCCGCAGGGCGGCGCCATCGCGCTCGGCCATCCGCTGGGCATGAGCGGCGCGCGCCTGGCCACCACCGCGCTCTACCAGCTGGAACACAGCGGCGGACGCTACGCGCTGTGCACCATGTGCGTCGGCGTGGGGCAGGGCATCGCCCTCATCATCGAACGCGTCTAGCGTTCGCGTTTTTAAAGAAGAACAGCAGGAGACATTCATGGCAACAAGCAGCAACCGCACGCTCCACAAGACCACCGGTACCGGTAGCAATAACGCGACCAATAACGGAACCGGCAACGCATCCCCCGTCGCCGAACTGACCTCGCGCCAGCGCGTGATGGCGATCGTCGGCGCCTCGTCCGGCAACCTGGTCGAGTGGTTCGACTTCTACATCTATTCCTTCCTGGCGCTGTACTTCTCGAGCGCCTTCTTCCCGTCCGGGAACCCGACCACCCAGCTGCTGAACACCGCCGGCATCTTCGCCGCCGGCTTCCTGATGCGTCCCGTCGGCGGCTGGCTGTTCGGCCGCATCGCCGACCGCTACGGCCGCAAGAACTCGATGCTGATCTCGGTGCTGATGATGTGCTTCGGTTCCCTGATGATCGCGGTGCTGCCGACCTACGCCCAGATCGGCACCGCGGCGCCGGCGCTGCTGCTGCTGGCGCGCCTGTTCCAGGGCCTGTCGGTGGGCGGCGAGTACGGCACCAGCGCCACCTACATGAGCGAAGTGGCGCAATCCGGCCGGCGCGGCTTCTTCGCCTCGTTCCAGTACGTGACGCTGATCGGCGGCCAGCTGCTGGCCCTCCTGGTGCTGGTGGTGCTGCAGCAGGTGCTCACCGAAACCGAGATCCGCGCCTGGGGCTGGCGCATCCCGTTCGTGATCGGCGCCTGCGCCGCGCTGGTGTCGCTGTACCTGCGCCGCTCGCTGACCGAGACCACCACTGCGTCCGAGCGCACCAGCAACCAGGCCGGTCGCCTGTCGACGCTGCTGGCGCACAAGCGCGCCTTCATCACGGTGCTGGGCTTCACCGCCGGCGGCTCGCTGATCTTCTATGCCTTCACCACCTACATGCAGAAGTACCTGGTCAACACCGTGGGCTTCCACGCCAAGACCGCCAGCGCCGTGATGACGGTGGCGCTGCTGGCCTATATGTGCATGCAGCCGCTGTTCGGCGCGCTCTCGGACCGCATCGGCCGCCGCACCTCGATGCTGTGGTTCGGCGGCCTGGCCACGCTGTGCACGGCGCCGCTGCTGTTCGCGCTGCGCGACGTGACCAGTCCGGTCGTGGCCTGCATCCTGATCATGGCGGCGCTGGCGATCGTCAGCCTGTACACTTCGATCAGCGGCTTGATCAAAGCCGAGATGTTCCCGGTCGAAGTGCGCGCGCTGGGCGTGGGCCTGTCGTACGCGGTGGCCAACGCCATGTTCGGCGGTTCGGCCGAATACGTGGCGTTGTGGTTCAAGTCGGGCGGCATGGAGCAGAACTTCTACTGGTACGTGACGGCGATGTGCGCGATCTCGTTCGTGGTGGCGTGGCGCATGCCGGATCCGTCGCGTTCCGGTCTGCTCAAGTAAGTTCGTTGTAAGGGCAGGGGGCGTTGACCTCCTGCCTGGTGGTATGTTGATGAAAGTACGCACGCAGCCGCCACGCAGCAGGCTGCGGCAGACAAGAATGGAGACAACCATGCATCAGCCTCAGCATCATCATCACGCTGCGCCGCTCGCCGGCGCCATCCGCATAGTCCTGCCGGCGCAGGGCTTCTTCCTCGTCTTATCCCGTCCCTCCGTCAGCGCACGCCATCCCTGGCGGCCTTGATCATCGCTGCACGCCTGGTCTTTGCACGCAGGCCGCAGTTCGCCTGCATTGGTTCACCTTCTCTGGAGATTTGCCATGTCATGCATTCCCGCTGTCGCCGTCCATCGCCGCCGTTCCACCCTCGCCGTCGGACTAGCCCTCGGGGCCCTGATGCTGTCGCCGCTGGCGGCGCAGGCCCAGGGCGCGTATCCAAGTAAGCCGATCACGATCATCGTCCCGTTCTCGGCCGGCGGCACCACCGACATCCTGGCGCGCGTGATCGGGCAGGGCCTGAGCCGCGACCTGGGCCAGCCGGTGGTGGTCGACAACCGGGCGGGGGCCGGCGGCAACATCGGCGCCCAGGCAGTGGCGCGCGCCGCGCCGGATGGCTATACGCTGGTAATGGGGACCGTGGGCACGCACGCCATCAACGCCAGCCTGTATGCGAAGATGCCGTTCGACCCGGTCAAGGATTTCGCGCCGATCTCGCGCGTGGCGCTGGTGCCGAACCTGCTGGTGGCGCATCCGGCGCAGCCGTACAAGAACGTGAAGGAACTGATCGCGTACGCCAAGGCCAATCCGGGCAAGGTGACGGTGGCCAACTCCGGCGTCGGCACCTCGATCCACCTGTCGGCCGAACTGTTCAAGCACATGGCCGGGGTCGACATCCAGAACGTGGCCTATCGCGGCAGCGCCCCGGCGCTCAATGACCTGATCGGCGGGCACACCGCCGTCATGTTCGACAATATGCCGTCGGCGATCGGCTACGTCCGCGCCGGCAAGCTGCGGCCGCTGGCGGTGACGACCGCCAATCGCTCGGCGGCGCTGCCGGACGTGCCGACGGTGGCCGAATCGGGCGTGCCCGGTTTCGAGGCCACGTCCTGGTTCGGCCTGCTGGCGCCGGCCAAGACCCCGGCGCCGGTGATCGCGCGCCTGAACGCGTCGATCCAGAAAGTGCTGGCCGACCCCGAGGTCAAGAAGAAGCTGCTGGAGCAGGGCGCCGAGCCGCTGGGCGAGACGCCGCAGCAGTTCGCCGGCTTCATCGCCAGCGAATCTGCCAAGTGGGGCAAGGTGGTCAAGCAGTCGGGCGCGAGCGCCCAGTAAGATTGCTCAAGCGCCGCGCAGCCGCCACAGTTCGGTCGGCAGCGCAGCTGGCGCATCCGGCTTGAAGAAGGCGCTGTCCTGGATGTGCGACGAGGTCACGTACACCGCGCCGTCCGGGCCTTGCGTGAAGGTGTCGGGCCAGCGCAGGCGTTCGTCCTGCACCAGCAGTCGCGCCTCGGCGCCCGGACCGGCGTCCAGGTCGCGCGCCTTGATGGCGTCGTCCTGCACGGAAGTGAGCAGCATGGTGTTGCCGCCTTTCGGGATGATCAGGCCGTCGTTGACGCCGTTGATGCCGTATTCCTCGACTGCGTCGCCGACGTCCTGGCCCTGCAGGCCCTGTTCGATCAGCACCTTGGTCGCGATGCGGTACAGCGTGTCGCCCTTGATCGCCTGCCAGTACAGGTACTCACCGTCGTTCGACAGCTCGATGCCGTCGGCCGAGAACTCGACCCCGCGCCCGTCCGGGCGGCGCAGCACGTCGCCATCGGCTTTCACGTTCAGGCCCTTCTTCATCCGGGTCGACGGGTGGCTGTCGAGCAGGCGCACGGTTTTATCGGCTGCCAGGTCGACCACCAGGATCGCGCCGACCACGCCCGAGTCGGTGATGTAGGCGTATTTGCCGTCGCTCGAGAAGCGCACGTCGTTCAGGTAGGAGCCCTGCGGCGCGGCGTCTTCGTCGAAGGCGACCGTGCGCACCGCCTTGTTCGAGGCCAGGTCGATCTGCACCAGCTTGGCGCCGCCCGAGACCATGTGCGCCTGGGCCGGCGCCGCCGGGTCCAGCACCCACAGGCTGCCGCGGCCATCGGCGACGATGCTTTGCACGCACACCCAATGGTCCTCGGGCGAGACCTCGTCCTTGCGCGCGTTGCGCCAGGCGTTCCATTCCTCGTCCGGGTAGGCGACCACGGAACCGTCCTGTTTCAGTTCGGCCACCGACACCGCCGTGTCCTCGGTCCAGCGCGGGAAGTTGACGAAGATGCGGTTGTCCTCGGAGACCGTGACGCCGGTCACCTGGTGGTCAAAGCGCTTGACCAGCTCCAGCGTCCAGCGTTGGTTCGTATCCTTGAATGCGTCAGTCATGCGGATCCTTTCAATAGGTTTCAGGCTGCAGCGCGGGCGGCGCTGCGCGGTTTTCTGGGTGGCGCGGACTTGGCCGCAGCCTTGTTTGCAGCCGGTTTGCGCGCGGGCTTCGCAGGCGGCGCCGCCGTCGCGTTCTCCTGCTCCAGCCGCAATCGCTGCTGCAGCATGGCCAGCACCGCCGCTTCCTCGGGCTGCAGCGCGTGCAGGTCTTCGGCCAGTTTTTCCTCGGTGCGCTCGCGCAGCACTTCCAGCGCCGCGCCTTCCAGGTAGGCGTCCAGCACGGCCGGGTGCACGTAGCACTTGCGGCAGATCGACGGCGTGTTGCCGAGCTTTTCGGCCACCGACTCGATGGCGCGCACGATGTTCTTCTTGGCCTGGGCTTCGGAATCGAATTTTTCGAACTCCTGCAGCGCCAGTGCCGCCAGCACGGTGCCGGACCAGGTACGGAAATCCTTGGCCGTGTACTCTTCGCCGGTGATGGTGCGCAGGTAGTCGTTGACGTCGCTCGAGTCGATGCTGTGGGTGGCGCCGTCCTCGTCGACGTACTGGAACAGTTCCTGGCCCGGCAGGTCGCGCGAGCGCGCCACGATGCGCGCCAGACGGCGGTCGTGGACCTTGACCTTGTGGTAGACGCCGCTTTTGCCCCGGAAGCTGAACTCGACGTCGCTGCCGTCGACCTTGGCGTGGCGGTTGCGCAGCGTGGTCAGGCCGAAAGACTTGTTGGTGCGCGCGTATTCCTCGTTACCGACCCGCATCATGGTCGCTTCGAGCAGGTAGACGATGGTGGCCAGCACCTTTTCGCGCGGCAGGCCGGGCAACTTGAGGGCGCGATCAACCTCGGCGCGGATGGCCGGCAGGGCGTTGCCGAATTTGAGCATGCGCTCGTATTTGACCTCGTCACGTGCCTCGCGCCACTTGGCGTGATAGCGGTATTGCTTGCGCCCGCGCGCGTCGCGCCCGGTGGCTTGCAGGTGGCCGTTGGTTTGCGGGCAGATCCACACCTCCGTCCAGGCGGGCGGAATCACCAGGCGCTTGATACGCGCCAGCGTATTCTCGTCGGTGACGGGTTCGCCCTTGGCGTCGAGGTAGCGAAAGCCGTCCTTGACCGCTTCGCGCCGGATGCCGGGGCGGTCGTCGTGGACATAGCGCAGGCCGGCGGCGCGCGCCGCGCTGGCGGGATCGGCGTGGACGGCGTCGCTGCCGGAATCAGTGGATTCGTTGCTCATGAGGCGGGTACTCGGTGATGACGGTTGTCACCGATGCTACCCGCCGTGGTTGGTGCGCACTGTACGCGAAGTAACGCAGGCGGACCCTTACGACAGTCCGCCAGTTTTTATGGCTCAGCGGTAGCGCGCCTCGACCAGGTCGATCTCGCGCAGCAGCTTGCGGGCGATCTCGTCCGACAGCTGGTTGTGGCGCGCCATGCGCAGCAGCACCGCGCGCTCGTGCTCGAGCGCGGCCAGGCGGTAGTGGCGCTCGGCCGCTTCCGCCGCGCGCACCCGCGCCGGCGCCACGCCGACGCCGATGCCGCCGGCCAAGCCGCTGTCGAGGCGGTACTGGTACAGGCTGCGCACCTGGTCGAGCGCGCTGGCTTGCAGCTCGGCATCTTCACCCGGATCGGTGCCCGCGTCGGCATTCATTGCGGCCGGCGGCGGCGGGGCCTTGGCGATCGCTTCCAGCGCCGCCATCGCGGCCACGTGGCGCGCATTGTCTTCTTCGCTTTCGTGGTGCGACTCGGCCGGCAGTTCCAGCCCGCGCAGCACGCGCGGCAGGCCGACGCTGGCCAGCACCAGGGACACCACGATCACCGCGCTGGCCAGGAAGATCACCAGGTCGCGCCCCGGGAACGGATTCCCGTTCGGCAGCAGCAGCGGCAGCGTCAGCACGCCGGCCAGCGTGATCGCGCCGCGCACCCCGGCCAGCGAAGTGGCCAGGATCAGGCGCGGGTTCGGCTTGTACGCGGCCTGGCCCTGGCGCCGCGCGTTCAAGAGCGTCAGGCGCAGCGAGACCCAGACCCAGACAAAGCGCAGCAGCACCAGGCCGAGGCTGATCGCCAGCGCATTCCCGGCCAGCCACCAGACGTCGTGCGCGGCCGGCACCTCGGGCGCGTTGACCGCGGCGCGCACGATGTCGGGCAACTGCTCGCCCAGCAATACGAACATCACGCCGTTCAGGGCAAACTGCACCGTGTCCCAGACCGCAGCGCGGCGCACCCGGGTGGTGGCCAGCGCGCGTCCGCTCAGTTCGACGTAGCTCATGGTGACGCCGGCCGCCACCGCGGCCAGGATGCCCGAGGCTTCCACGTGCTCGGCGGCCAGGTAGGCGCCGAACGGCAGCAGCAGGTTGACCAGGATCGGCGAGCCGGTCTCTTCGCCGATGCGCGCCGCCAGGATGCGCTGGGCGCCGCTGACGATCACGGTCAGGCCGGCGCCGATGGCGATGCCGGCCAGCGCCACCCACAGGAAGGTCAAGGTGGCGTCGCCCAGCGAGAAGGTGCCGGTCAGGGCCGCGGCCACCGCGAAGCGGAAGCACACCAGGCCGCTGGCGTCGTTGAGCAGCGATTCGCCTTCGAGGATGTGCATCAGGCGCGGCGGGATCGGCACGCGCGCCGCGATCGCCGACACCGCCACCGGGTCGGTCGGCGCCAGAATCGCGGCCAGCGCGAACGACACCGCCAGCGGCAGCGACGGAATCAGCCAGTGGATCAGGTAGCCGGCGCCGATCACGGTAAACAGCACCAGGCCGAGCGAGAGTTCGAGGATGGTGGTGCGGTCGCGGAACAGGCCGACCTTGGGGATGCGCCAGCCGTCCAGGAACAACAGCGGCGGCAGGAACAGCAGGAAGAAGATGTGCGGTTCGAGCCGCACGCCATGGCCGGTGGTGGACGAGATGGCGGCGCCGAGCGCGATCTGCACCAGCGGCAGCGGCACCGCGAACGGCAGGATGCGCACCAGGTATCCGCTTGCCACCACCGCCAGCAGCATGGCCAGTACGATGCCTACCTCATCCATTGTTCACTCCCTCGTTGCGAAAGCCGCATCATAAAGGAAATGTAAACAATGCGACGTCAGGCGTCGCCGTGTCGGACGCCTGGTCTGCGCCGGAAAAACTCAGGCCGGCGCCGGTTCGGGCGGCAGCAGCGGCGCGGCCGACGACGCAAGGGCGTCCGCAGGCGCGGCCGGATGCGCGGCCGCAGGCAGCGCCGGCAGGTGCCCGAGCAGCGCCAGCACGGCGTCGAGCGGCATCGGGCGGTGGAACAGGTAGCCCTGCATGCAGGCGTTGCTGTGGGCGGCCAGGTAGTGGGCCTGGTCCGGCGTCTCGACGCCCTCGGCCACCACGCGCAGGCCGAGGTGGCCGGCCATGGCCAGGATCGACTGCACGATCGCGGTCGCGTCCCGGTCGTGCGGGGTGTTGCGGATGAAGCTCTTGTCGATTTTGAGTTCGTACAGCGGCATGCGGGTCAGGTAGGCCAGGCTCGAGTAACCGGTGCCGAAATCGTCGACCGAGATGCGCAGGCCCAGCGCCGCCAGTTCTCCCATGCGCGCGATGGTTTCTTCCATGCGCTCGACCATCACGCCCTCGGTCACTTCCAGGATCAGCTGGTCGGCCGGGGCCCCGGTCTCTTCCAAAATCGCGGCCACGCGCGCCACGAAGTCGGGCTGGCGGAACTGCACCGGGCTGACGTTGACCGACAGCGGCAGCGCATGGCCGGCCGCCGCCAGCGTGTGCCAGGCCAGGCAGGCCTGGCGCAGCACCCATTCGCCCAGCGCCACGATCAGGCCGCTGGCCTCGGCGACCGGGATGAACACGTCCGGCGGCACGCTGCTGCCGTCCTTGCGGCGCCAGCGCAGCAGCAGCTCGGCGCCGCAGGGGGCGCCGGCGTGGTCCAGCTGCAGCTGCAGATGCAGCGCCAGTTCGCCCTGTTCCAGGGCATTGGCCAGGTCGCGCTCGAGGGTCAGCTTGCGTTCGGCCTCGACCAGCATGCCCGGCTCGAACAGCGCCACGCCGTTGCGGCCCTGGCCCTTGGCGTGGTACATCGCGGTGTCGGCTTCGCGCAGCAGGTCGTGCACGGTCTGGGCGCCGCCGGCGGCCAGCGCCACGCCGACGCTGGCCGAGGCGTAGTGGCGCTGGCCTTCGATGTCGATGCGCTCGGCCAGGGCCGCGCGGATCCGTTCCGCGCTCGCCAGCGCCGCGGTCGCGGCGTCGGGGCCGCCGGCGCCGCCGACGGCCGGACCGACGTGGTCCAGCAGCACCACGAATTCGTCGCCGCCCAGGCGCGCCACGATGCCGGCGCCGATGGCGCACAGCGCCGTTTCCAGGCGGCCGGCGGCTTCGCGCAGCAACTGGTCGCCGACCGTGTGGCCGCGCGCGTCGTTGATGGTCTTGAAGTCGTCCAGGTCGACGTACAGCACCGCGCCGCGCGCCTGGCCGGCCTGCGCCGCAGCCACCAGTTGCGCCAGGCGCTCCATCAGCAGGCGCCGGTTGGCCAGGCCGGTCAGCACGTCGTAGAAGGCCAGGCGGTGGATCGCGGCGGCCGAGTTACGCCGCTCGGTGACGTCGCGCCCGACCATCACCCAGTGCGTGATCGAGCCGGTCTCGCCGGCGATCGGCACCATCTCGAGCTGCATCCAGAACGGCGACCCGGCGCGCGTGTAGTTGACCAGTTCCGCGCTCACCGCTTCCTTGCGCCGCACCGCCCCGACGATGCGCGCCACGGTGGCGCGGTCGGTATCAAGGCCTTGCAGCATGCGCACGCTGCTGCCCACCACTTCCTCGCGCCGGTAGCCGGTGTGGCGCAAAAAGGCGTCGTTGGCGAAGATGATCGGCTGCTCGGCGCCGGGGGTGTCGACCATGCGCGCGATCAGCACCATGTCGTTCAGGCGCGCCACCGCTTCCGACGTCAGGCGCAGCTCGGCGTTCACCGCGCGCAGGCGTTCCTGCCCGGTTTCGAGCGAGGCGGCGGCGGTGCGCGCTTCGCGCAGCGTGTGCGACAGGCCCTTGAGCAGGGTGCCGGCGGTGAGCGTGACCAGTGCGCCGACGCAGCTGAAGTTGATCGCGATGACGACCGAGGTGATGAACGGGGTGCCGTCCAGGCCGTGGATGTAGAGGGCGCCGGAACCGCCGGCGCCGACCGCCACGATGAACAGGGCGCTCAGCGCCAGGCAGGCGATGCCGGGGCCGGTGCCGAGCAGGATCACCGCCATCAGCGGCGGCGCCATCAGGTAGTTGAGGCCGACCGGCCCCACCGCCAGCATCAGACCGAGCGCGATCAGGAACAGCACCGCCAGGAAGTGCAGCACGCGCGGGGTGTAGCGCATGCGCTCCCAGCGCCAGATGGCGGAGATCCAGGCCAGCGCGATCACGTCCATCACGGCGACCTGCCACTTGCCGCGGTACAGCATCAGCACGATGCTGGGAATGGCCGCGATGGTGCCGAGGCCGAGCACGATCGGGAGCAGGGTGGAGAATACCCGCACGCGCCATTGCGCGATTTCGTCTACCGGGTCCATTGGTGGGTCTTGTTCTGGATGTCCACAGAATGTTTCTCCACGGCGCATAGTTTTTCTATATTGCAAAATTCTATGCAGGGGCGTCCCCCTTTGTCACGCGATATTTACTAAATTGTTGTGTTGCTGAAACTGCCGGACGTGGCGCCGCCGCTCGGCGCCGCCACAAACCCGGTTCAGCTGGCTGCCTGAGCCAACAGCTCGTTGAGATGGACCGTATTGACCGGCTTGACCATGTAGTGGTCGAACCCGGCCTGGGCCGACGCTTCGCGGTCTTGCGTGCGGCCGTAGCCGGTGGCGGCCACCAGCAGCGCGTTGCTGGTCTGCGGCAGGCGCCGCAGGCGGCGCGCCAGCTCGTTGCCGTCGACGTCGGGCAGGCCGATGTCGAGCAGGCAGACCTGGGGCGAGAACGCCTTGGCGATCTCGATCGCATCGGCCGCGCAGTACGCGATCTCGACCTCGTGGCCGGCCGCGCGCAGGAACAGGTTCAGGGTATGCGCGGCGTCCTGGTTGTCGTCCACCACCAGGATGCGCAGCTTGGGCGCGCCATCGCCGCCATTGGCGCCGGGCAGCACGCCTGGGGCCGAAGCAGCCGCAAACGACGGCACGCCCGGCGCCGCGCTGTCGGCAAGATGGCGCGGCAGGCGCACGCTGAAGGTGCTGCCGCGACCCAGGCCGGCGCTGGCGGCGGACACGCTGCCGCCGTGCAGTTCGACCAGGCTCTTGGCCAGTGCCAGGCCCAAACCGAGGCCGCCCTGCGACCGGTCAGGGGTGCGTTCGGCCTGGGTGAACAGGTCGAACACGCGCGTCACCAGGCCCGGCTCCATGCCGATGCCGTCGTCGCTCACTTCGAGCAGCCAGTGGGCCCCGTCTTCCTTCAGGCGCAGCGCGATGTGGCCGCCCTCGGGGGTGTACTTGGTGGCGTTGCCGAGCAGGTTGGCCACCACCTGCACCAGGCGCTTGTGGTCGCCCCGCACCGGCACGTTCCCGGTCGGCAGGTCGAGCACCACCTTGTGGCGGCGCGCCGCGATCAGGGGCCGGATCTGCTCGGCCGCGTCGTTGACCACGTTGCGCAGGTCGAGCACCTGGGTCGACAGCGACACCAGGCCGCGCGTCACGCGCGACACGTCGAGCAGATCGTCGACCAGGCTGGTCATGTGCTCGACCTGGCGCGCGATGATGGCGCAGGTCTGGGTGATCTGGGCGTTGTCGGAGTGGAGCAGTTTCAGCAGGTGCGCGCCGGTGCTGATCGGCGCCAGCGGGTTGCGCAGCTCGTGCGCAAGCATCGCCAGGAATTCGTCCTTGCGCTGGTCGGCGGCGCGCAGTTCGCGTTCGGCCAGGCTGCGCGCGGTTTCCTTCTTCTGCAGGTTTTCCGCCATCTCGTCCAGCGCCACCGCCAGCTGGCCGATCTCTTCGCGCGCACCGACCGTGCCGGCTGGCCCGCCGGTGCGCGCCTGCAGGTCGCCGGCGGCGATGCGGCGCGCCACCGCGGTCAGGCCGCGCACCCGGCGCACGATCAGTTTGTCGCCGGCGAGCCAGGCCGCCAGCAGCGCCAGGAGCGTGGTCGCGCCCAGGCCCAGCAGCGACATCAGCTGGGCGTCGCGCGCCACTTGCGTGATGGTGGCGGTGGGCACGCCGATGGTGACGGTGTAGTCGGTCAGCGCCGGCGCGCCGACGCGGGCAAACGCGTGCAGGCGCTCGACGCCATCCTCGCCCATCACCACCACCGCGCGCCCGTGCTGGGTGCCGTGCGTGCCTTGCGCAGCCTGGGCGCGCATTGCAGTGAGCAGCGGCGGCGCCACGCGCTTGCCGAACCAGCGCTCGGGGTCGGGGCGGCGCGAGATCAGGTTGCCCGAGGCGTCGGCCGTTTCCAGGATCGAGCCGGGCGGCATGCTGATGTCGTTGACGAAGGTGTCCAGGCTGGCCAGGTCCATCGCCGCGAACACCACCGCCGCCACCTGGCCGTTGCGGTCGATCACGGGATAGGTGAGGTTGATGGTGTGCTTGCGGATCACGCGCCCGAACACGTAGTCGCTGGCGATGAAGCGGCGCTCGGCCACGGCGCGCTTGAAGTGGCTGCGGTCGCCCAGGTTCACCGGGTGCAGCATCGGCACCGCGCTGCAGCTGACTTCTCCGTCGGGCTGGATCAGGCCGAAGTTGACGAAGCCTTCGTTGCGGTCCAAAAAGTCGGCCAGCAGCGCGTTGCAGCCGGCGGTGTCGCCCATCAGGTCGGGCACGCCGACCAGGTCGACCAGGATCTGGCGCGCGCGCTCGATCGACTGCGCCTCGTTGGCGGCGGCCAGCGCGGTCAGGCGTTTCAGATTTTCTTCCGAGGCGCGGATCGCCGCCTCGCGCTCGCGCAGGCCACCGAGCACGGTGACCACCGCGATCGGCGTGATCGCGAGCAGCACCAGCAGCATCAGGCGGCTGCGCAGGCTGTTCAATTTGAAGCGGTGCAGCAGACGGCTCATGGTGTTCCTGTTCGCAGGCGTTCGCCGAAGTCGACGATGCGGCGTACGCCTTCCAATAATGTCTCGTGGTCGTCCGAAATGTAGCCGATGCGGATGAAGCCCGGCGCGCCCAGCGCGTCGCCCGGCATCAGGGCCACCCGTTGCTGGTCGATCAGGCGCTCGGCGAAGCCGATCGTGTCCATGGTCAGGGCGCGCACGTCGCCCCACAGGTATGGGCCGGAGGCCGGCGCCTGCATGGTGATCCATGGCACCTCGGCCAGGTGGCGCAGCACCAGGTCGCGCCGCAGCCGGTAGTCGCGCAGCATGGCGTGCGCCGTGCCGCTGGCGAAGGCTGCGGCGGCGGCCACTTGCGACAGGTGCGGCGCGGCGGCGGTGATCGGGCCCTGCACGTTCTGCATCGCCTTGACGACGTTGCCTGGCGCCAGCGCGAAGCCGACGCGCCAGCCCATCATGGCGTAGCTTTGCGAGGCCGAGAACATGGTGACGATGCCAATCTCGCGCCAGTCACGCTGGCCCTGGCACAAGGAGGCCAGGCTGACATGCTCGCCGTCGAAGATCAGGTGCTCGTAGCTTTCGTCGACGATCAGGTGCACGCCATTGGCGGCGGCCCAGTCGAGGATGTGTTCGAGTTCAGCGCAGGTGAACACCTTGCCGCTCGGGTTGTGCGGGTTGTTCAGCACCAGCGCCTTGACCTTGCCGAAGGCCGCCAATGTGTCCGGCGTCAACGTGTCCGGCAGCTCGGCCAGCACCACCTCAAGGCCGAGCAGCCCGGCGGTGGCCAGGTAGGCCGGCCAGTAGGGGCGGAACACGGCGATGCGGTCGCCCGGATCGGTCATCGCGTACAGCGCCTGGTAGTACGCCTGCTTGCAGCCGTTGGTGACGATGATTTCGTCGACATTGGCCTCGATGCCGTTTTCGCTACGCAGCTTGGCGCGCAGCGCTTCGCGGATCCCCAGCGCGCCGCCCACTTCGGTGTACGGCATGGTGCGCTGCTGGCCGAGCGCCGCGTTCACCGCATCCAGCACCGCGGCCGGCGCCGGAAAGTGCGAGATCGCGATCGACAGGTCGATCACGCGCTCGCCGGCATTGCGCAGCGCTTCGGCGCGGCCGTGCATGGCGGTGGTGGCGAGCGGGCGGGAATGGGCGATCCGGTTCGATATGTTCATCTGGAAGAGTCCATGGTGGTTATGGCCGGCTGTGTCTCGGGCAGCTTGGTGAAGCGGATCAGTCAAGGATGGGTGAATACGGAAAATACAGCAAAGTTTCTGGATTGTACTAAAAATTTGGGGATTTCCCGTTGTTGGAGATGTGTCGTGCGCATGCCCGTTCCGAGTGTTTTTGTTGACACTTCAGCCGGGGCCGCGGGTAAGATAGCCTGGAGTCGGCTTCCAGGGGAATCGGCATGAACATCGTGTGCGTGGGCGGCGGTCCGGCCGGGCTGTATTTCGCGCTGCTGGCCAGGCTGCGCGACCCGCGCAACAGCGTCACCGTGGTTGAGCGCAACCGCGCCGGCGAGACCTTCGGCTGGGGCGTGGTGCTGTCCGACGCCGCGCTCGACACCCTGGCGCAGGCCGATGCGCCCAGCGCTGCCGCGATCCGTGCAGCCTTCAATCGCTGGGATGCGATCGACATCCACGTCAAGGGCTGCACCGTCACTTCGGGTGGACACGGCTTCTGCGGCATCGGCCGGCGGCGCTTGCTGGCGATCCTGGAACAACGCTGCCGCGAAGTTGGCGTGACAGTTCATCATGAACGCGAGGTCGGCGACGCGCCCGGGTTGGCCCGCATCCATGCGGCTGACATGATCGTGGCCGCCGACGGCGTGCACAGCGCGCTGCGCCGACAGTTTGCCGACAGCTTCCAGCCCGAGCTTGAACAGCGCCACTGCCGCTTCGTCTGGCTCGGCACCCGCAAGCGCTTCGACGCCTTCACCTTCGCCTTCGAGGAAACGCCGCTCGGCTGGTTCCAGGCGCACGCCTACCGCTACGACGACCAGATGTCGACCTTCATCGTCGAGACGCTGGAGACCACCTGGCGCGCCAGCGGCCTGGCCGACATGGACAGCGAGCAGGTGCTGGCGTTCTGCGCGCGCCTGTTTGCGCGTTACCTGGACGGCGAACCGCTGCTGGCCCAGGCCGGGCAGGGGCGCGGCGCCGCCGGCTGGATGCGTTTTGCGCGGCTGGGGTGCCGGCGCTGGGTGCACCAGATGGAGGTGGACGGCCGGCGCGTGCCGCTGGTGCTGATGGGCGACGCCGCCCACACGGCCCACTTCTCGATCGGGTCCGGCACCCGGCTGGCGCTGGAAGATGCGATCGCGCTGGCCGCTGTACTGGGTGATCCTGGCCCGGACCTGGAACGCTACCAGGCGGCGCGCCAGGTCGAGGTGCTCAAGCTGCAAAGCGCGGCGCGCAACTCGATGGAATGGTTCGAGAACGTGGCGCGCTATGGTGACTTCGCTCCCGGGCAGTTCGCGTATTCGCTGCTCACGCGCAGCCAGCGCCTGTCGCACGACAAGCTGCGCCTGCGCGACGCCGCGTATATCGCCGGTTTCGAGCGCTGGTTCGCGGCGCGCGCAGCAAGGCAAGCCGGGGTCGATTGCCTCGATCCCGCGCCGCCGCCGATGTTCACCCCGTACCGGGTGCGCTCGCTGCTGCTGAAGAACCGCGTACTGGTCTCGCCCATGGCGCAGTATTCGGCGGTCGACGGCCTGGTGGGCGACTACCACCTGGCGCACCTCGGCGCGCGCGCCTTCGGCGGCGCGGCGCTGGTGATGGCCGAGATGACCTGCGTCTCGGCCGAGGCCCGCATCACGCCCGGCTGTCCGGGACTGTATGCGCCTGAGCATACGGCGGCCTGGCGCCGCATCGTCGACTTCGTGCACGGCGCCAGCGACGCGAAGATCGGCATCCAGCTCGGCCACGCCGGGGCCAAGGGTTCCACGCGGCGCGCCTGGGACGGCATCGACCTGCCGCTGGAGTCGGGCAACTGGCCGCTGCTGTCCGCGTCGCCACAGCAGTACCTGACCGGCGTCTCGCAGACGGCGCGCGAAGCGACCTACGACGAACTGCAGGCGATCAAGGCCGATTTCGTGCGCGCCGCCCGCGCCGCATGCGAGGCCGGCTTCGACTGGCTGGAACTGCACTGCGCGCATGGCTACCTGCTGTCGAGCTTCATTTCGCCGCTGACCAATCAGCGCACCGACGTGTACGGCGGCAGCCTGGCCGCGCGTTGCCGCTATCCGCTCGAGGTGTTCGCCGCCGTGCGCGCGGTGTGGCCGGACGCGCTGCCGATGAGCGTGCGTATCTCGAGCCACGACTGGGTCGAGGGCGGCATCACGCCGCAGGACGCGGTGGCCGTGGCGCGCCTGTTTCGCGACGCCGGCGCGGACATGGTCGATTGTTCCTCGGGCCAGGTCAGCAAACGCGAACAACCCGTGTTCGGCCGCATGTACCAGGCGCCGTTCGCCGACCGCATCCGCAACGAGGCCGGTATCGCCACCATCGCCGTCGGGGCGATCACCGACGCCGACCAGGTCAACGGCATCATCGCCGCCGGGCGCGCCGACCTGTGCGCGGTCGGCCGGCCGCACCTGGCCAACCCGGCCTGGACCCTGAGCGAAGCGGCGCGGATCGGCTGGCATGGCGCGAGCTGGCCGCGCCAGTATGTGGCCGGCAAGGCGCAACTGGAACGCCAGCTTGAACGCGAGCGCCTGCAAGCCGCAGCGCTGGACCATTGACGTCAACCACGCCAGGAGCATCGCATGCATCTACCAATGGGCGAATCGCACCAGCTGCCGGGCAGCGGCGTGAGCTTCGCGTCCTGGCAGGGCCGCCACGTCGGCTTCGGTCTGGAGGGCGGCGTCGCCACCATCACGCTCGATCGCCCCGAGCGCAAGAATCCGCTCACGTTCGAATCGTATGCCGAGTTGCGCGACCTGTTCCGCGCGCTGGCGGATGGCGCCGACGTCAAAGCCGTGGTACTGGCCGGCGCCGGCGAGAACTTCTGTTCCGGCGGCGACGTCAACGACATCATCGGACCGCTGACGCGCCTCGACATGCCCGGCCTGCTGGCCTTCACCCGCATGACGGGCGACCTGGTCAAGGCGATGCGCGCCTGCCCGCAGCCGATCGTGGCGGCTATCGACGGCGTGTGCGCCGGCGCCGGCGCGATGCTGGCGCTGGCCTCGGACATCCGCTACGGCACCGCGCGCAGCCGCACCGCCTTCCTGTTCGCGCGCGTCGGCCTGGCCGGCTGCGACATGGGCGCCTGTGCGCTGCTGCCGCGCGTGGTGGGACAGGGCCGCGCCGCCGAGCTGCTGTACACCGGACGCGCGTTGGACGGCGCAGAGGCCGAGCGCTGGGGTTTGTTCAACCGCCTGTGCGAGCCTGAGCAGGTGCTGGCCGAGGCCCGGGCCTTCGCCGCCACGCTGGCGACCGGTCCCACCTTCGCCCACGGCATGACCAAGCGCATGCTGCAGCAGGAGTGGAACATGGGCGTGGACGAGGCGATCGAGGCCGAAGCGCAGGCCCAGGCGATCTGTATGGCCACGCGCGACTTCCACCGCGCCTATCACGCCTTCGTGGCCAGGGAGCGACCGCACTTCGAGGGGGATTGATGGAACACGATTACCTGGACTGGCCGTTTTTCGACCCGCACCATGCGGAACTGGCGCGCGCCCTGGATTGCTGGGCCGCCGCCAACCTGGGCGATGCGCACCCGAGCGACGCGGGCGCCGACGTCGACGCCATCTGCCGCGCCCTGGTCCAGCGTCTGGGGCGCGACGACTGGCTGCGCCACGCGGTGGCCGGCGTCGCCTTCGGTGGCGCCGGGCAGGCGATCGACACCCGCGCCCTGTGCCTGGTGCGCGAGACGCTGGCGCGCCACGCCGCGCTGGCCGACTTCGCGTTCGCCATGCAGGGCCTGGGCAGCGGCGCGATCTCACTGTTCGGTACCGACGACCAGAAGCGCGCCTGGCTGCCGCGCGTGGCGCGCGGCCAGGCGATCGCCGCCTTCGCGCTGTCCGAGCCGCAGGCCGGTTCGGACGTGGCGGCGCTCAGTTGCGCAGCCCGGCGCGACGGCGACGGCTGGGTGCTCGACGGCGAGAAGACCTGGATCTCGAACGGCGGCATCGCCGACTTCTACATCCTGTTCGCGCGCAGCGGCGAGGGCGCGCCCCGGGCGGCGAAGCGTGGCGCGGCCAGGGCCTCGGATGGCATCAGCGCCTTCATCCTCGACGCCGCCACGCCGGGACTGCAGATCGCCGAACGCATCCACATCATGGCGCCGCATCCGATGGCGCGCCTGCGCCTGAACGGTTGCCGGGTGTCGGCGCACTGCCTGCTGGGCGAGGAAGGGCAGGGCTTCAAGGTGGCGATGGCCACGCTCGACGTGTTCCGCACCTCGGTCGCCGCCGCCGCGCTCGGGTTTGCACGGCGGGCGCTGGCCGAAGCGCTGGCGCATGCGACAATGCGGCCGATGTTCGGCAAAACGCTGGCCGACTTCCAGCTGACCCAGGCGAAGCTGGCGCAGATGGCGCTCGACATCGACGCCGCCGCGCTGCTCACTTACCGCGCCGCCTGGCTGCGCGACGCCGGCGGACGCGTGACCCGGGCCGCGGCGATGGCCAAGCTGGCCGCCACCGAAAGCGCGCAGCGCGTGGTCGACAGCGCGCTGCAGCTGTTCGGCGCGCGCGGCGTGCAGCGCGGCGCCGTGGTGGAAGGCCTGTACCGCGACGTGCGCGCGCTGCGCATCTATGAAGGCGCAAGCGAAGTGCAACTATTGATCATCGCGCGCGAGCTGCTCGCCGCGCCCACTTGAGGAGAAGGTATGCAGTTCTTGCAGCCGCCCGGCTGGCCGCGTCCCAAGGGCTATGCCTGCGGCGTCGCCGCCAGCGGGCGCCAGGTCCACGTCAGCGGCATGGTGGGGTGGGACGCCGCCGGCACGTTCCATAGCGACGACTTCGTGGCGCAGGCGCGCCAGGCGCTGGAGAATATTGTGGCTGTGCTGCGCGAGGCGGGCGCGCAGCCCGAGCACATCGTGCGCATGACCTGGTACGTGCTCGACAAGCGCGAGTATCTGGACGCCGGCGCGGCGCTGGGCGCGGCCTACCGCGCCGTGATCGGACGCCACTATCCGGCCATGAGCGCGCTGCAGGTGGCGGGGCTGATGGAAGAGCAGGCGCGGGTCGAGATCGAGGTCACCGCAGTGATTCCGGACTGAGCGCCGCCGGTGGTGCGATTCTGCTACCTTGCTTCTTAATGTGAACCAGGGAGCAAGACATCATGAATGATCCAATCGTGCGCGTGATCCGCGACTTCGACATGGCCGAGCGCCTCCGTATCGACCTGCTGGCCGCCGGCCTCGGCCCCGACAGCGTCCAGCTGTCCCCGATCGGCGACGAGGCCGGACCGGGCCAGTCCAACTTCACCGTCGGCGACAATCCGAACGCCAAGGGCGGTACCGACTACAACGACGTGTACCGTCCCGAGGGCGACCATCACGGCGCGCTGATCCTCAAGGTGCTGGCGCTCGACGCCAACCAGCAGCAGCAGGCGCTGGCGATCCTGGAACGGCACGGGGCGAATGACAAGGACGTGGTCGGTGGGGTGGGAGTGCACTGAACGTCAGCGTCGACGTGCGCGGGCCTACACCGCGGCAACCCCGCCATCGACAAACAGTTCATGTCCAGCGACGAAGCTGCTGTCGCCCGATGCCAGGAACAGCACTGCCCGCGCCACCTCGTCCGGTTCTCCCAGGCGCGCGAGCGGCACGCCCTTATTCAGCGCCTCTTCGACGCCGGGCTGTGAGTCCAGGTAGCTGCGTATCAGGCGGGTTTCCGTACCACCTGGCGACACCACGTTGACGCGGATGCCGCGTTCCTTCAGGTCGTTGGTCCAGCTGCGCGCGAACGAGCGCACCGCTGCCTTGCTGGCGTTGTACAGGGACTGGCCGGGAAAGCCTTTGCTGCCGGCGATCGAGCCGTTGAGGACGACAGCACCGCCCGCTGCCATCAGCGGCAATGCTTTCTGTACGGTGAACACCATGCCTTTCACGTTGACGTCGAAGATCGCATCGAAATGCTTGTCGTCGATCGCGTCGAGTGGAACGACCTCGTAGAAACCGGCATTGGCGAACACCACGTCGACCTTCTGATGATCGCGCCCGATCCGCTCGTAGAGCCGGGCGACGTCGGCCGCGCTGCTGACGTCGCCTTGCACGCCCACCGCCCCGTGGCCGATCTCGTTCACGGCCGCGTCGAGCGGTTCCTGCCGGCGTCCCGTGATGTACACGTGCGCACCTTCGAGGGCGAACAGCTTCGCCGTCGCGAGGCCAATGCCGTCGCTGCCGCCGGTGATCACCACAACTTTGTCGTCGAAACGTTTCGTCATTTCCATGCCCTTGTCGATAAGTGGAAGATTGCTCCACTTATGATATGGAGGTAAGCTCCACTTGGCAAGCAAAAAAAGGAAACTCGTGAGTAATGAACCTGCCCTCCGGGCTGATGCGCAGAAAAACCGTGAACTGATCCTCGCTGCCGCCGAGGCGCTGTTCCTGGAAAAAGGGGCGGGCGTTCCGCTCGAGGAAGTCGCCAAGCGCGCAGGCGTCGGCATCGGTACGCTGTACCGCCGCTTCCCCACGCGTGAGGCGCTGTTGGCCGCCACCAGCAACGAGCGATTCGTGGCGCTGGCGGAAACCAGCCGGATGCGCGACGCGGATCTCGCTCCGGGCGAAGCGGTCCGGGCTTATCTTGAAGAACTCGCCCGGGACACGAGCACCTATCAGAGCCTGGCTGCGTCGATCGGGACCGTCATCCAGTGCGGAACGCCCGGATGCAATGCCATCACCGCTGAAGGGCAGCGGCTGCTTCGGCGTGGACAGGAAGCAGGCGCCATCCGCAGCGATGTCACGTACCAGGATGTCATTTGCGTGGTCACTGCCATTTCGCTCGCGATCGAGAATGACGGTTCACCGCAATCGCGCATCGGGCATCTGGTCGACCTGTTCCTGAATGGGATCAGCGTAAAAGCTGCGGATTAGCCGGCACCTCTACGATCAGCTCCAGCTCAGATCCGTCTTGCTGAGCGGCAGCTCGCGCACCCGCTTGCCGGTCGCCGCAAAGATCGCATTGCATACCGCCGGCGCCAGGGGCGGCAGCGCCGGTTCGCCCAGCCCCGTCACCGGATGGTCCGACTTCACGAAGTGCATCTCGATCCTGCCTGGCGCGTCGCCGATGCGCAGCAGCGGGTAATCGTGGAAGTTGCTCTGCACGATGCGGCCGTTCTCGATGTCCAGCGCCGGGAACATCAACGTCGACATGCCGTCGATCACCGAACCCTCAACCTGGTTCTCGGCTCCCGACAGGTTGACGATCTGCGGCCCGATGTCGGTCGCCACCACCACCCGGTCGACCTTGACCTTGCCGTCCTTCGAGACCGTCACCTCGGCCACCTGCGCCACGTAGCCGCGATGGCTGAAGTGGAAAGCGATGCCCTGGCCCTGGCCGCGTGGGAAAGTCTTCTTGCCCCAGCCGGCTTTCTCGGCCGCCGTCTGCAGCACCGCGCGCATGCGCGCCACCGCGTACGGCTGGCCGCGCTCGCCGGTACCGGCCATCACGTCCTCGTCGCCCAGGAGTTCGAGGCGGAAGGCCAGCCGATCGCGTCCGGCGGCGTGCGCCAGTTCGTCGATGAAGCTGTGGAATACCCAGGCGAACACGCAGCTGCCTGGCGCGCGCCATGGGCCCATCGGCACCCGGCATTCGAGCGCGGTCTGTTCCAGCTTGCAGTTCCGTAGCCAGCGGCCCGGGAACTCGTCGCCCGACAGGTTGCCGCCGCTGCCCGGCTGCAGCACCGACTGGCCGTCGCGCTCGACGCGGTTGGCGAAGGTGACGAAGTGGTTGTGCCAGGCCACCGCCTTGCCTTGCGCATCGACGCCGCCACGCAGGAAGTGGAAGCCGCCGGGGCGGAAGTGGTCGTGCTGCAGATCGTCTTCGCGGGTCCAGGTCAGTTTCACCGGCGCTTTCACACGCTGCGCGATGGCGGTGGCTTCGACGATGAAGTCCGAGCTCAGACGCCGGCCGAAGCCGCCGCCGCTGCGGATGATGTGCATCGAGATTCTCTCCTTCGGGATGCCGAAGGTGCTCGTCACCAAGGCTTGGCCGGCGCCCGGGTTCTGGGTCGGCGCCCACAGTTCCAGTGAGCCGTCCGGCTTGGCCCAGGCGGTGCAGTTCTGCGGCTCCATGCTGGCGTGCGAGATGAACGGGTAGCTGTAGGTCGCTTCGACGGTTTTGGCGGCACCGGCCAGCGCCTTGTCGATGTCGCCGTCGCTGCGCATCACGCTGCTGCCCGCCTTGCCTTTCGCCGCCTGCGCCTGCGCCGTGAAACCGGCCCAGCTATGGCTGGCGCCGACGCCTTCGTCCCATTCGACTTCGAGCGCGCGGCGCGCGCGGATCGCGGCCCAGGTCGAGGTGGCGACGATCGCCACGCCCGGACGCAGGCCGTTCAGGTTGGCCGTACCCTCGATGATGAAGGCGTCCTTGACGCCGGGCAGGGCGCGCACCGCGTCCAGGTTGGCCTTCACCGGCTTGCCGCCGAAGACCGGGCACTTGGCGTACACCGCGTGCAGCATGCCTGGGATCTGCACGTCGATGCCGAACAGTGGCTTGCCGACCACGATGGCGCCGTTGTCGACGCCGCCGACGCGCGTGCCCAGCAGCTTGAAATTGGCCGGGTCTTTCAGCGTCACACTCGCCGCATCCGGCACCGGCAGTCTGGCGGCGCTGTCCACCAGCGCGCCGTAGGCGATGCGCCGCTTGCTTGCCGCGTGCAACACGGCGCCGCCTTCGGTGCTGCATTCGCCCGGCGCCACGTTCCAGCCCTGCGCCGCGGCCTGGACCAGCATCGCGCGCGCGGCCGCGCCCAGGCGGCGGAAGTTCTCGTAGTTGTTCGGAGTCGAGGTCGAGCCGCCGGCGCCCTGGCCGCCGTAGGCTGCCGGGTTCAGGTCGCCCTGGACAATGCGGACATTCTTCCAGTCCACGTCGAGTTCTTCGGCGATCACCATCGGCAGCGAAGTCTTGATGCCCTGGCCGATCTCGGGTTGCTTCGAAGTCAGGGTCACGCTGCCGTCGCGCGCGATGCGGATGAAGGCGTTCGGGGTGAAGCCGGCCTCCCTGGCGGCGCCAACCGCGGCCAGCGCGCCACCGGCCGACATGCCGATCAGGAGGGCGCCGCCGGCGCTGTTGCGCAAAAAGCGGCGGCGGGAGAGTGAAGCGGGAGTGTGCATCATGCCTTTCCTTTCGCGCCGGAAGCGGTGGACGCGATCTCGGCCGCGCGATGGATGCCCTTGCGGATGCGCATATAGGTCGCACAGCGGCACAGGTTGCCGGCCATGGCTTCGTCGATCTGGGCGTCGCTCGGCTTCGGATGCTGCTTGAGCAGGGCGCAGGCGCTCATGATCTGGCCCGACTGGCAGTAGCCGCATTGCGGCACGTCGAGTTCCTGCCAGGCCTGCTGCAGTGGATGGCGGCCCTTCGGGTCGAGCCCTTCGATGGTGGTGATCTTCTGCTTGCCGATGGCGGACACGGGCAGCACGCACGAGCGCGTGGCAACGCCGTCCAGGTGGACGGTACAGGCGCCGCACTGGCCCAGGCCGCAGCCATACTTGGTGCCGACCAGGCCCAGCGTATCGCGCAGCGCCCACAGCAGTGGCGTATCCGGTTCGACGTCGACGGCCACGGCCTTGCCGTTGACGTTCAGGGTGGTCTTGCTCATGAAGCTCCTTCGGGCAGACAGATCAAAGGTCCAATCCTATCGGAAATTTTGCCTTCTAAACAGCATGTCGTTGCTCGATAAATACTTTTTGAACCGCTTCTGTCGGCCTGTGGTTCGCCATGCGAACCGTGCGTCCAGAATCTGGCGGCTGGGTATGTAATACTTTGTCGCTTCACAGCGGAGACCCGAACCCTTATGCCGATGAATCGCCTGCGCCTGCTTCCCGCAAACCTCAAACTGCGCCTGGCGGCAGTGGCGACCGTGCTGGTATTCGCGGCCACCTTGTTGGTCACGCTGTCGACGCTGGCGGTGGCCGAGCGCGGCATGAAGCGCGTGATCGGCGACCAGCAGTACGTCTTGCTGTCCAGCGCCGCCTCGTTCATGGACGACCGCATCGAGGCGCGCCTGCGCGAACTGGAAGGCCTGGCGGCCGGCCTGCCGCGCGATGCGCTCGACCAGCCGCAGCGTTTGCGGCGCCACCTCGAACAACAGGCGCCCTTGTGGCGCCCGGAATTCCTGAACCTGCTGCTGCTCGATCCGCAGGGACGCCAGGTGATGTCGATGCGTTCGTTCGGCAGCGAGCGCACGCTCGACGCGCGCGGGGCCGCCTATTTCGACGACGTGGTGGCGAGCCGGCGCAGCATGATGTCGAAGCCGATGGTCAGCCGCGTCTCGGGACGCCAGGTGGTGATCGTCAGCACTCCGATCGTCGATGGCGCGCGCCTGCTGGGCGTGCTGACGGCGAGCCTGGATTTGCGCGAGACCGGCTTTCTGCGCCAGCTCGGCGCCTTGAAACCCGGCGGCACCGGCTACCTGTTCCTGATGACCGCCGACGGCGTCATGATCGACCATCCGGACAAGGAGCGCGTGCTGCAGCCGGCCATGCAGCCGGACGACGCCGCGCGCGGCGTGAACGGGGGTACGGAGCGCGCCCTGAACGGCTTCGAAGGCTGGCTCGAGACGCGCGCGCGCGACGGCAGCGACGCCATCTTCGCCTACCGCCGGCTGGCCTCGACCGGCTGGATCCTGGGTGCGCGCTATCCGTCCACCGAAGCATTCGCACCGCTGGCGCGCATGCGCCACAACGCTTTCTTCGGCGCGCTCGGCCTGGCGCTGGCGGCCGGGGTGCTGGCCTGGGTGCTGATGCTGCGCCTGCTGGCGCCGTTGCAGGCGCTGCGCGAGCGGGTGGCGGCGGTGCGCCACGACGGCGCCGGCATCGAGGTGCTGGACGACGGCCGCCAGGACGAGATCGGCGAACTGGCACGCGCCTTCCACGCCTTGATGGCCGAGCGCGAAACCGCCGAGGCCTCGCGCTCGGCCAGCGAAAAGCGGCTGCGCATGATTGCCGATAACCTGCCGGTGCTGATCGCCTACCTCGACGAGGAGCGGCGCTTCCGCTACGGTAACGCCACCTTCGAGCGCTGGTTCGGCATCGCCCCCGCGCGCCTGGAAGGAATGTCGATCGCGGGCCTGATGGGCGTCGAGGCGGCCGGCCAGACGCGCGACTGCCTGGACCGCGCCTACGCCGGCCAGGACGCCACCTGCGAGCTGCAGATCCGCATCCACGGCCGCCGCATCCACCTGCAGGGCGTGTTCATTCCCGACCTGCGGCCGGACGGCAGCGTGGCCGGGGTGTACGCGCTCAAGCACGACACCACCCACGTCAAGGAAGTCGAAGAGCAGCTCACGCGCCTGGCGCGGGTCGACACGCTCACCGGCCTGGCCAACCGGCGCAGCTTCAACGAGACGCTGGAGGCGGCGTTGGGGCGCGCGCAGCGCAGCGGCAAGCCGCTGGCGCTGGCCTACCTCGACGTCGACCACTTCAAGCGCATCAACGACAGCCACGGCCACGGGGTGGGCGACGAGGTGCTGCGCGAGTTCGCGGTGCGCCTGGAAGCCGGCGTGCGCGCCACCGACACCCCGGCGCGCCTGTCGGGCGACGAGTTCGTGGTCATCCTGGAGGAGCTCGGCGGCCGCGCGGAAGCCGAACGGCTCGGGGCCAAGATTGTGGACGCGATGCGCGCGCCGTTCGTGACCGGGGCCGGACCGCTGCAGGTGTCGGCCAGCGTCGGCATCGCCTTGTCGCGGCCCGGGCAGGATCAGGAGGGATTGTTGGCCGCCGCCGACAGCGCGTTGTACGCCGCCAAGGGACGCGGCCGCGACGGTTACGCGGTGTACGACGAAGCGGCGTAGGGTTGCGGGTAGGGTGGGCCGGGGCGCGCAGCCGGCTTTGCCGTCCACGCGTCCAATCAACGTTGATTACAGCCCCTCCGGATACGTCTCCGGCGGCTCGCCCGAATGCCACCCGCCGGTCGGATCGAGCGGCTCGACCGCGCTGGTACGGTCGATGTGGATCACCGCGTCGAACTGGCGCGGCAGCTGGGCGTGGAAATAGTGGCTCTGGCGTTCGGTGCGCGGCAGGTACAGCACGCCGATGGCGCGCTCGAGCCGTTCTTCCATCAGCGCGTCGCGCACCGGGCCGGGGTCGCGCAGCGGCAGGAAGAAGCGCTCGATGCCGGTGTCGTGCAGCAGCCGTTCGTAGCTGCCGGCCAGCGCCGGGCGCACCTGTTTGTGCTCGGCGTCGCCGTCCCATGCCGAGGCGGCGGTGACGCGTCCGTCGAAGGTGGTGAAGCCGATCAGACAGGCATCCTGGCCATAGGCCTTGCGTGCCAGTTCGCCCACGGTCCACTCGCCCTGGCGCCCGATCTCGGTGGCGCGGGCGTCGCCGACGTGCGAGTTGTGTTCCCATACCACGATGCGCGCCGGCTTGCCGTCCTGCGACAGGTGGCGCGCCACTGCGTCCAGCGTTTCGGCCATGTGGCTGTCGCGCAGGTTCCAGGACGAGATGCGACCCTTGAACATGGTGCGGTAATACTGCTCGGCGTTCTTCACCAGGCGCGCATTCTGCTGGGCATAGAACAAGGCGTCTTCGGCGCCGGCCGCGTCGGACTGCATGTAGTCCAGGGCGCGGCCCTGCAGCTCGCGCAGCATGTCGAGCACGCCCTGTTCGCACGAGGGCGACATGCCGAAGCTGGTCGCGTAGCCGTATTGCTGGCTGTCGCGGTCGTAGTGGTCGAAGCAGGAAACCACCTTGCGCGCCACGCTGGCAGCGCTCGGGTCGACCCCTTCCAGGTAGCGCACCACCTCGTGGATCGAGGTGAACATGCTGTACAGGTCGAGGCCATAGAATCCAGCCTGATGCGAGCCGGCCCTGGCGTTATGTTCGCGCAGCCACTCGACGAATTCCAGCACCGCCGTGTTACGCCACATCCAGGACGGAAAGCGCTCGAAGCCGCTCAGGGCGGCGCGGCCATCCGCGTCCTGGCCTTCGCCACGCACGTAGCGGTTGACGCGCCAGGCGTCGGGCCAGTCGGCTTCGACCGCGACCGCAGTAAAGCCCTTTTCTTCGATCAGGCGCCTGGTGATGCGGGCGCGCTCCGCGTAGAACTCGTGAGTGCCGTGGGTGGCTTCACCGAGCAGCACGAAGCGCGCGTTGCCGACCAGGTCGAGCAGGGCGTCGTAGTCGCCCGGCCCGCCGTCGAGCGGGCGCGCCGCCAGGCGCACCGCTTCAAGCGCGCAGTCCTGCTCGCTGGCGGCGCGCCTGTTGCCAAAGATGGCCATCGCTGCTCAATGCAGGAAGCTGTGGCTCGGCGCCGGCTGCTGCCCTGCATAGTGCGACCCGCCGCGTTCGATGAATTCCTTCATGCGCGCCAGGTCGCCATCCATCTGGCGCTGCGGATCGGCGCCCAGCATGCGTGCGATGCCGTGGCCCAGCACACCGGCCGGCGGCGCGTACGACATGCGCACCGTGACCAGGGTGCCGCCGCGCGAAGGTTCGAAGCTGACGGTGCCTTCCTGCTCGATCTCGGAACCCGGCTCGCTGCGCCACGACAGGCGGTCAGGGCGCGACTGCTCGGTCATCACCGCATTCCAGGCGTATTCGATTCCGCCCGGGCCGCGTACCGCCCAGTGCGAACGGCGGTGGCCAAGGTCGCGCACTTCGGTCACGTGCGACATGAAGCGCGGGAAGTTCTCGACGTCGGACCAGGCGTCATACACCTCTTTCGGGGAGGCGTCGATGTGGACCGTGCTTTCCACCTCGACCTGGCTGGCGCTGCCGGCGCCACGCGCACGCAGGGCCTCGACCAGGTGGCGGCCACGGTCGCTGCGCAGCAGCACCGCCAGCGCGCCGAGGCCGAGCAGGGCGGCGACCGGCGAGCGGCGCGCCAGGCCGACCACGCTCAGCGCGCCGGTGCCCAGCAGGGCCGAATTGGTCAGGGTCGGGCTGCGCGAGCCGAACACCTGCGACAGGTGGCCGCTCCATTCGCGCAGCTGGTCACCGACGGCGTTTGCCTTTTCGCGGGCGCTACTACGCACGCTGGTGGCGGCTGTTTCGGCAGCTGCCTCGGCGCGGTGGTAGTACTCGCCGGCGCTGCCGGCGGCGCGTTCATAGTCCTTGCCGGCGCGCTCGCGCACGTCGTCCGCGAGGTGGCGCGCACGCTCACGTACGTCGTGACCGCGTTCGGCGGCGCGCGCCGATTTTTCACGCGCCTTGTCGGCGGCATAGCCGGCCGCGTAGGCGGCGCGTTCACGCGCTTCGTACGCGGCGTCCGACAGGCGCTCGCCGGCTTCGTGGGCGTTGTCGGCCAGGCGCTCGCGCGCATGCTCCAGGCGGTCGCGGGTCTTGTGCGAGGCGGCCGACAGGCGCTCGCCCGCCTTGTGGGCGGCGCCGGTCAGGCGTTCGCCGGCGCGTGCGTACACATTCGAAGCGCGTGCACGGGCCGAGTCGAAGCGGCTGCCGGCATCGTGCCAGGCGTGTTCGAGCTGTTCGCCGGTGCGCTGGCCGGCGTCGACCAGCGCGCCGCGTGCGCGGGCACGGCGGGCGGCGCCGCGTTGCGGGTCGAAAGCGTACATCAAGAGGGCGCCGGCGACGGCTGCGCTTACCAGCGCACCTACGCCCGCACCTACGCCCGCAGCTGCGCCCGCACCTGCCTCTTTATCCACGTTCGTTCCCTGTTCGTTCGATTGGTCCATGTCCGCTCCTTTCGGTTGGTCGGCCGGTGCTCCGGCCGTAATTAGCTCTCAGTGTCATTGACCGACGCCAGCGGCGCGCGCCTTGTCTTCCTGCGCCCACGCCCGCGTCAGCAGGTCCTGCACTTCCTCGTCGCGCGTCTGCTCGAAGCTGCGGTACCACTGGCCGACGGCGCGAAAGCGCGCCGGCGTTGCCAGGCACACCACCTCGTCGACCTGCCCGCGCAGCGCCCGTACCGTGGCCGGGGCGCCCACCGGCGCCGCCACCACCAGCTGCGCCGGATGGCCGCTTCGCGCCACCGCTACCGCAACGCGCATGCTGGCGCCGGTGGCGATGCCGTCGTCGACCAGGATCACGCTGCGCCCTTGCAACTGCAGTGGCGCGCGCTGGCCGCGGTAGCGCCGCTCGCGCCGCGCCAGCTCGGCCTGTTCAGTCGACGTGACGGCGTCCACTTCCTGCCGGGTTACGCCCATCAGTCCCGGGACGCCCGGCTGCAACACGCGCACGCCACCGCTACCGATCGCTCCCATCGCAAACTCGGGCTGGTGCGGCAGACCGAGTTTGCGCACCAGCATCAGGTCGAGTTCGGCATGCAGCGCCTGCGCGACCGGGAACGCCACCGGCACGCCGCCGCGCGGCAGGGTCAGCACCACCAGGCCCGCTGTGCCAGCGTAGTGGCCCAGTTCGTGCGCCAATAGCCTGCCGGCATGGGCGCGGTCGTCGAACGGTTCGGTCGCTTGCATGGGTCGCCAACGGTCGTGAAACCACGGTTGCGCCAGCACGTGGCACGTCCGCGCGCCAGGTCGCAACTGTTGATTCAGCATACACAGACTAGCGCCGTTCCGGCGTCCGTTTGCCGCGTGGAAATCGCTTGCGAGCTAGCACAATACGGAAAGGGAGAGAGGAGAACAGCTCAGCGGTCGCGCGAGGCAACCGCTGAGTGAGAGGGCGAGCGGCGCGTGCCGGCCGCCTGGATCAGCCGCGCACGTCAGCCGAGCTGGCGGTGGTGGAAGCGCAGGTGGTCTTCGACGAAGGTCGAGATGAAGTAGTAGCCGTGGTCGTAACCCTCGTGGCGGCGCAGCTCGAGCGGCTGACCGGCTTTGGCGCAGGCGGCCTCGAACGCTTCCGGCAGCAATTGCCCGGCCAGGAATTTATCGCCCAGGCCCTGGTCGATCAGGATGCCGGCGGGGAAGGGCGCCTTGTCCTGCTGCGCCATCAGCGCGCTGGCGTCATACGCCTGCCAGCTGGACTGATCCGCGCCGAGGTAGCCGCCGAAAGCCTTTTTGCCCCACGGGCATTGGCTGGGCGCGGCGATCGGCGCGAACGCCGATACCGAACGGAACAGGTCCGGGTGGCGCAGCGCCATCACCAGCGCGCCGTGGCCACCCATCGAGTGACCGAAGATGGCGACCCGTTCCGGATCGGCCGGCAGCGTTGCCAGCACCAGGTCGCGCAGCTCCAGCAGGTAGCTGTGCATGCGGTAGTGGCGCGCCCACGGCTCCTCGGTGGCGTCGAGGTAGAAGCCGGCGCCGACGCCGAAGTCCCAGCTCTCGGCTTCGCCCGGGACGTTCGCGCCGCGCGGGCTGGTGTCGGGGGCGACCAGGATCAGACCCAGTTCGGCCGCCACGCGCTGCGCGCCGGCCTTGATCATGAAGGTTTCTTCGGTGCAGGTCAGGCCGGCCAGGTAGAACAGCACCGGCAGCTTTCGCTCCGGCTGCTGCTGCGCGGCCGGCGGCAGATAGACCGAGAAGCGCATCGGCAGGCCGATGGCGTTCGAGTCGTGCTGGTAGAAACGCTGGACGCCGCCGAAGCAGGCGTGTTCGTTCAGGATATCGGACATGGTGGTCGGGTCGGATCGAGTTATTGATGTCGCAAGTATGACGCCTCGCGCCCCATCCTGCCAGTCGCGAGTGTCTTTCCGGAACCGGGGCGGCCGCGCTTCAGCCGCCGCCGATACCGCTCATCACGCGGCCGCTGCCGCCGCACATCGGACAGGATTTGCCGTCGGCCAGGGCGCCGCTGCCGGCGCAGGCGTCGCAGACGTCCTCGCCGGCGCCGGGCGTGCCCGGTTCGGCTTCGTCGCCGGGATTCAGGTCGTGTTCGGGTTGCATGCTCATGGAATCCTCGCTGGTTGGTTGGATGCCGATTGTAGGCTGGTCGGCAGCGAAGTGGCGCAGCGCTGGGCGCTCGACTAAACATCGCTTCGGATGGTACGAAACTGCGTGGAAACGACAAACATGATATTGGCGAGATAATTTCTCACTGATAACGTGGAATTGTTTCCATCGGGTTGGCTAACATGTGCGCAAGGAGTGCATGCGATTTTTGCGCCATTGGGGCGTAACACCATCTTCATGGCCACCAGCGACAAGCTCGGCACTCGGGCGCGGCGATTTTGGAGGCAGCGCCCATGCCCTGAACCTTTTCCAGAGGCGCTGTCATCGTTAGCTGTGGATGAGCACTGAACTGCCGAGCTGCCTTGCTGTCCAATCCGTATCGGCATCGAGACGGAGCCATCATGAAAGGCCCAGGTTTCAAGAAATGGTTTGCGCGCGTG
>Ga0265798_10000492_pt1 | contig 65716 bp, 54 predicted proteins | sample P3T30metagenome_FD_192430 | JGI IMG/M metagenome (GOLD analysis project Ga0265798, IMG submission 192430) | Plant litter microbial communities from East Loma Ridge, Irvine, California - P3 T30 | ecosystem: Environmental > Terrestrial > Plant litter > Unclassified | place: USA: California... | reverse complement strand
TTGTTGGGACTGCAAAGGTAGTAATGATTTTGATATTGTCAAGAATTTATTTTTCTTTTTTTTCTTTCTGTTTGTCGCTCTTTTCAGAACATGCTTACTGTTTCCAGTTCGCTACCGTTTACATTTTCAGTAAACGCAAAAAGAGACATTATCTTACTCCTTTATCAGCCTTTAAAATCTTTACTTCTCTATCCTTTTCACTAATCCTCTTCCTCCGAAGCGGAGTGCAAATGTAGAAGAAAAATCCTTGGCTGCAAAACAATATGTAGAAATATCTTGTTATCCCGAGCTAATTCGCTGGGAAACAAGCGCAATCATTTTCACAACAATGCACAGGGGTTTGTGTAGGTTGTACAATAAGGGATTCCGGGACAGCTTTAAGAAGCTTAATCCGTATAAGCAAGCAGGCTTTTCTCTCCTTTTCATGTTTGAATAGCAGAGATCTTACCTATCCCCTACATGTATAAACAAGCTTTTTGAAGGTTATCTATATAAACGAAGGTGTTTTTTGCTGCGATCTGCATGTACGAACAGGAACTGCCGAGGCTAATTATATAGATACCCGTAGCTTTTCGATGTAATCTGCATGCACTAATAAGCTTTTTCGAATGGTTTTCTCGCCCATTATAACTTTTGGCATATCGCTGTCGTGATGCTTATACATTTGATATATGTCCGGTGCTACGTCATCTAATATAGAAACAGGCACCCTTCTAATCCCATCTGCGTAACTAAACATGCCTTTTCCAAGCTATTTACAGTTATCTCGGCGCATTATTGATGTATCTGCATATAACAACAAGCCATATCAAGAATAAAAGTAAGAGCCTGAATGCCGATACATGCATAAACAAGCCTTTCCAGGCTCACTATATAAATATCGACGTTGTTTGATCTGACCGACATGCACCAATAAGCTTTACCTAGGTCCTCTTTATAGATACTATTATGACGTAATCTGCATACGCTAACAAGCATTTTCCAGATCATCTATATAGATAAAGGCACTTTTTGGATCTGCCCTGCATATGCCAACAGTCATTTTCAACATCATCTATATAGATACAGATGCCCTTCAAATATATAGCTGGCTTTTTTAATGTTCACCTTATATATGGAGCAAGCTTTATCGATGTACATTACCTTATATAAAGCAAGCGCTTTTGAGTGTAAAAGTCAATATTCACGGATACCTACAGGCACGAAGGGGTAGAAAGATCAGATCGGCAAGCAAAACATCATACCTAGCAGTGCCCAATTACGTGCACTAACGTTTCCTTGCCAAGCATCATCCCCCAGCAGCAATCCAGTCCAGGGCGGATGTTGCCCTTGCTGAATACAAACAGCTGCTATACCTTTAAACTATTTCCGCTGTGCGAGAACTTACATGCGGCTGTAAATACAGTATTGAGTAGTGCAGCACTGATCATACTACATAGCAGCACTGATCATACTACATATACATCATATATATAGCATATACGTCAATACACGTATGGCATATAAACTAACCACATATAACGCCTCGGGGAAATTAACCCAATCGACCACCCCAAGCTGTACGCACCAGCACTGTGCGGTCCCAAATCGAAAGCAACATGCAAACCCGCCCATCCCAAATCAATTGCTGCCAAATACGATTGAGTCGATCGCTTGTAACCATAACAAGCACTAAAGTATAGTACATTCAGGAATAAGGTGAGCCGTTGTATAGTTGTACCAGCATTAAGACATAGCGAAATCGTGAAACCTCTAATCCGTCCAGCGGCTAAACAGCAACAAAACACGATCAGAAAGAGACCAGATCAGTTTCGGAACAAACGCACACCAGACGCACAGCAAACCCACACCAAACGCACAGCAAGCGCACAGATCATGTGCGTTTGCTGTGCGTGATATCTGAGATTGCTCCAGGTTTGATGTGACTACTTGTACTTACAGCTGGGCCACAACTACATGCCTATCCAATCACAAACCTGTTTGAAAACCTCAAAGGCAATGCGCAGATAATAGCAGGAAAGGATTAGAAACGAGTGCCCAAATGAAGTCGTCCTACCCCGGACGAAGCACGAGTAAATAGCTGCTTGAACACCGCAAAGCGAGACAATATATTGTGTTAAAAAATGTTAATCCCTTGAAAGGATGAATGCCTTTCGATAGCTTAGCGGACTATTATTTTTAATTGGCGTTATCGTATTATTACTTATCTTTGCAGAATGTTTAAAATTAAACACTTAATATTATTATTACTAACTATCCTGACTTTATCTGTTGCCGGATGTAAAAGTCAATTCGAGAAAATCAGGCTTAGCAACGACGTAGCTAAGAAATATCAGGAGGCGGTTAGATTATATAACAACAAAAACTATTCAAAGGCCTTAATTCTATTTGAAGACCTTACACAGAAATATCGCGGCCGTGCAGAAGCGGAAGACCTGAACTACTATTACGCTTATACCCTGTACCGTTTAGGTGATTACACCACTGCACGTTTTCAGTTCAAAAGCTTTGCAGATCTATATCCAACAAGTAAAAATGCAGAAGAATGCCGTTACATGTATGCTTACTGTTTTTACCTGGACTCACCCAATTCAACTTTAGATCAGGAAAACACTTACAAGGCTATTGATGCCATGCAGTTGTTCATCAACCTTTACCCGAAAAGTGAGCGTGTTTCGCAAGCCACACAATACATCAACGACTTAAGAGGTAAACTGGAGGACAAAGCATACGCAAACGCTAAATTGTATTATGATCTAGGCGGTTACGACGTGACGAACTATAAAGCAGCAGTAGTTGCTTTACAAGCTTCGCAGGTAGAATTTCCAGACATTAAGTACGCGGAAGAAATGGACCTGTTAACTGTTAAGTCTCAATTCCTGTACGCTAAGAACAGCTTCGAGACCCGCCAGGAAGAGCGTTACAATGAAGCCATTAAATTCGCTGATGAGTTTGTGCAATCACATCCGGAAAGTAAATACATGAAGGAAGTAACTGAATTGAAAGCAGAAAGCGAAGCTGGCATCGAAAATGCAAAGCGTGTTCTGGCTGACATTGCTAAGCAGAACGAGAAGTATAAAGCAACGCTTGAGAAAGAAGCAAAGAGAGATAGTACAAAAACAACGATTAAAACCCCAACAACATAATGAATACGAACAAGACCGCTGTACCAAATACAACCGTTACCAGAAATGTTAATGATTTAGATCAGAAGACAGAAAACATCTATGAGTCGTTAGTGATCATTGCAAAAAGAGCAAACCAGATCTCTAACAACATCAAAGAAGAGCTGCACGGTAAATTAGCAGAATTTGCGTCTTCAAATGATAACCTGGAGGAGATTTTTGAAAACAGAGAACAGATCGAAATCAGCAAGCACTACGAGCGTATGCCTAAGCCTTCGCTAATTGCAATCGACGAATTCCTGAACGATAAGGTTTATCACAGAAACCCGGCAAAAGAAGAAAGCAACAAGGCATAGTTATCCATTGCATCCCCAATTGCAAGATACCATGCTTCAAAATAAAAACATTATCCTTGGCGTTTGCGGCAGCATCGCAGCCTATAAATCGGCCTCCCTGGTCAGATTGCTTGTAAAAGCGGGTGCAAACGTCAAGGTTATTCTTACTGCAAATGCATCGGCTTTCATTACGCCGCTCACCCTTGCAACCCTATCTAAAAATCCTGTTTATACCAAGTACTACGAAGAGGAAACCGGCGTATGGAGCAACCACGTGGAGCTTGCGCTATGGGCCGATTACATCCTGATTGCCCCGGCAAGTGCCAACACCCTCTCCAAAATGGCAAACGGTGTATGTGACAACCTGCTTTCCGCAGTGTACCTATCTGCAAAATGCGAGGTGCTCTTCGCTCCTGCCATGGATCTGGATATGTGGAAGCATGAAAGCACACAGGCAAACATCCAGAAGCTACAGGCATTTGGTAATCTGATGATTGCACCCGGAAGTGGTGAGCTGGCTAGCGGATTGGTTGGCGAAGGTCGACTGGCAGAGCCGGAGGAAATTGTTGACTTCCTTACGGAACATATCCGGAAAGACCTACCCCTACTGGACACCCGCGTACTGATTACAGCCGGACCAACCTATGAAGCCATTGATCCGGTTCGTTTCATTGGCAATCATTCTTCTGGCAAAATGGGGTTTGCCCTTGCACACGCCTTCCAACAAATGGGTGCAAACGTAACCCTAATCAGCGGTCCCAGTGCAGAACTAGCTGGTCCGGGCATCAATAGAATAAACGTACGTAGCGCAGCGGAAATGCATCAAGCTTGTCTGGAGCAATTCCCAACTTCGGCCATCACGGTGATGAGTGCGGCAGTTGCCGACTACACCCCTATTGAAGTCGCGACAGAAAAAATCAAGAAACAGGATCAGACGCTGCACATTGCGCTGAAGAAAACAACCGATATTCTGGCAGACCTCGGCCTAAAGAAATCCGCAAACCAGATTCTGGTAGGCTTCGCGCTGGAAACCACCAATGAAGAGTTTCATGCGCAAGAGAAGCTGAAGCGCAAGAACCTTGATCTGATTGTATTAAATTCCCTGAATGATGCCGGTGCCGGCTTTGGCGGGAACACCAACAAGGTGACCATCTTTAATAGGGCGCTTGAAAAGAAGGTGTTTGATGTAAAATCAAAAACGGAGGTGGCGGCAGACATTTGCCGGGAAATCATTAGCTTGCTATAGTATGAAAAGAACCTTGCTGCTCCTTGTTTTGTGTCTGCTGTTACAAAGAGTGCATGCACAGGAACTAAATGCAAGGGTTCAGCTTCTTGCCCCTACGGTATCCAACCTCAATCCGGCAAACTTGCAAATGATGCAGGATGCCATCCGAAATTTCCTCAACAGCAACAAGTGGAGTACAGACACCTACCTTCCGCAGGAAAGAATTGAATGCAACTTCGTCATCACCATCAGGGCATGGGACGGCAACGCCAGTTATCAGGCAGATGCACAGATACAATCTTCAAGACCTGTATTTGGCAGTAGCTACAACAGCACACTATTAAGTCTAAATGACCGGGATTTCAATTTCACGTTTACCGAAGGGCAACCACTCGAATATTCAGAACAGGTCTTCATCAATAACCTGAGCGCCATGCTTGCGTTTTATGCTTACACGATCATTGGCCTGGATCGGGATAGCTTTGCAAACTTGGGCGGCACACCGCTGTTTCTAAAAGCGCAGCAGACCATGAACATCGCGCAGACATCAGGGAACACGGGTTGGAAAGCGGCAGACGGGCTGAGGAATCGCTATTGGCTGAACGAAAATCTCTTGAACAACAATTACCAGGCACTTCGGACTTTCATCTACAGCTACCACATTGAAGGGCTCGACCGCATGACGCAAGACCAGAACACCGCAGCGGGTAACTTCTTTCGCAGCCTTACCGCATTGAGCAGTTTAGACAAACAACGTTTCGGTGCATACTTTCCGAACATCTACTTTTCCGGGAAGTCTGATGAATTTATCCAAATCTGCTCCAGCCTTAATGCAGCGCAGAAACGGAGCGCGCTGGATTTGCTTGCCACTATTGATCCGGCAAATGCAGGTCGTTACCAATCCGCAAAGTAGAATCACATCTTAGGTTCTATATTTTCTGGCTTAATAGTCATTTCAGATTTTGCTATTCTTAATTAAACCTGTTTTTTCTTAATCCTGCACAGCAAGTCTGCCCGGCCAATCATCATGCTAAATTTTTTTAATATTTAATTTGCATTGTACGAATACATTCGTAGATTTATGTACGAAACAATTCGTATTAAGATGATGACGGGAGCGATAGACATTAAACCAACAGAAAGTGAATTAGAAATCCTGCAGATTTTGTGGGAGAAAGAGCGGTGTACAGTACGTGAAGTACATGAGATTTTAGAAAAGAACAAGGATGCAGGTTACACCACAACTTTAAAGCTCATGCAGATCATGCATGAAAAAGGACTTGTTAGCCGGGACACCAGCGCCAAAACACACATTTATAAAGCGCTGGTCAATCAACAGAAAACCCAGCAACATCTGGTAAGCCGCATGATAAACAATGTTTTTAACGGTTCGGCCAGCCGGATGGTTATGCAGGCACTTGGGAACCATAAAGCCAGTAAGGAGGAACTCGATGCCATCAAACAATATCTCGACGATTTAAGCAAAAAATAAGATCATGGAAACATTAGTTAACAACATCATCATCGCATTTGGCTGGAGTATTTTCCATTCTTTGTGGCAGGGCGCAATCATCTACGGATTACTGTTTCTGACGCTTACGACCGTGCCCAGGCTGAGTGCCAGGTGGAAGCATAATCTTGCGTTTGGGTCTATATGCCTGATGTTTGGCAGTTTTCTAATGTCTTTTGTTTCCAACCTTGAAACTGCTACGCCAGTTACAAACATTCATTTCGTACCGGGTGTCAGCTTACCCGCGGAGCTTAGTACGGTAACTGGTACAGCTGGCCTGGCGCAATTAGCGGAGCGGTACTTCCCCTACCTGGTCGCGTTGTATGCTGCTGGTGTGCTGGTGCAGCTTTGCATCCTGATCTACAGCTATCGAAAACTTGAGCAGGTTAAAGCGGCTGCGCATCAACAGGTACCACCACTATGGATGGAGCGGTTTGTACAAGTCCTTGCCGAATTGAAGATCAGCAGGCAGGTTCAGTTTAAATTATCTGATAAAGTAAATGTCCCGCTGGTCATTGGCTTCTTCAAGCCGCTCATCTTATTTCCGGTTAGCATGGCGACCCAGCTGGACATTCAGCAGGTAGAAGCGATCTTGATCCATGAGCTGTCGCATGTGCGCAGGCACGACTTCCTGTTGAATTTGATTAAGACTGGCATAGAGACAGTCATGTTTTTCAATCCCTTTGTATGGCTAAGCAGTCGCTTCATCCGGATTGAGCGGGAGCACGATTGTGATGACCGTGTGGTAAAGTTCACTGGCACACCACTCACCTATGCGCATGCACTACTGAAGATAGAGATCCTGAAGGAAAAAGATACGCCTGCCCTTTCCCTGGCTGCAAATGGAAGCAGTCAGCATTTGTACCACAGAATTAAACGAATCACCGATATGAAAACGACCTACATGAACGCCAAACAACGCATGTTTGCAGTTGCACTAACACTTGGAACGATAGTTTCACTTGCATGGGTAAGCCCCGCCAAAGAGCAAGTGCTCGTAAAAACCGCAGCAAAAGATGTTATGAATCGCCTGGAACGCATAACGATGAAAACAGATGAATCATTGACTCAGCAAGATAGTCAGCACTTAGCTTTAACGGTTCCGATAGATACACCGAAGAAAAAGAAAAAAGTTAAGATTATAACTGTTGATGAAAAAGGCACCAAACACGAGTACAATTCTGTGAGCGAACTTCCGGATAGTTTAAAAATTGAGGCTATGCCCCGGGTATACGCATTTAGGTCTGGCGATTTCCCAATGGACTCAGCGACCGTTCTTGCACTTAGAAGTAAGGCAGAAAACTTTACGCAGCATTTCACTTCGCCTGAAGCGAAAGCAAGATTTGAAAAGCTCGACTTAGAGATGCAGAAAAAAGGCGAAGCCATGGCCAAGCGCTTCAACAACCCTGAGGAACGTGCAAAGTGGGAGAAATTAGCACTATCTATGCAGAAGCAAGGTGAGGCTTTTACCAAGCGATTCAGCTCACCAGAAGAACAGGCGAAACGGAAGGCTTTAACAGAATCCTTAAAAAAGAATGCTGAGGAATTGCGCTCGAAAATGAATGATCCTGCACAGCAGGAAGCTTTTGAAAAGTTGAATAAAGAGCTGGGTGAGCAGGCCAAGGAACTTCAGAAAATGATACTAACCCCGGAGTTGAACCGGCAGATTAAAGATCTCAATTTCAGCTTCAAATATGGCACAGATGCTCAAGAACATACCGCTTTGAGAAATTCTGAAGAATATAAAAAGCTGAAGAAGGAATTCGATGAGAAAGTAGAGAAACTTAAAAAGAAACAGGAAAAAAGGAAATCCTGATTTCAAAGCAATAAATTAAAAAGGCAGATCTTTATCTGCCTTTTTTTGTTGTAAAGAATTAAACATGCAAGGCTAAGTTTTTCATAATTTAGCAAATGAAATATGCTACAAAAACTTTCTATACGTAATTACGCATTAATTGATAGTGTTGAACTTGAGCTGGAGAAAGGTTTGAACATTGTAACCGGAGAAACCGGTGCCGGTAAGTCCATCATGCTGGGCGCACTATCCCTGATCCTGGGTCAGCGCGCAGAAACCAAATATTTCTTCAACCAGGCCAAGAAGTGTGTGATTGAAGGCACCTTCAAGTTGAACGAGAATTCTCAGCACCTCTTTCTTGAACATGACCTGGATTACCAGGAAGAAAGCATCCTCCGCCGTGAGATCTCTATTGACGGTAAATCCAGGGCTTTCATTAACGATACACCTGTTACCCTTTCGGTGATGAAGCAGGTTGGTGAGAAGCTGATCGATATTCACTCCCAGCATGCCACGCAGGAAGTTAGTGACCCGGCTTTCCAGCTGTCCATCGTGGATACGCTAGCCAACCACATGCCATTGCTCAGCGAATATCGTCAGAAGTTCCACACCTATCGTAAGCTTAGTAACCAGCTATCCACCATGCAGGCTGCTGCAGATGAAGCCAGAACGAAGCAGGATTATGAGCAGTTTCTTTTCAATGAACTGGAAGCAGCAAACCTGCAGGCGGATGAACAGGAGCTGCTTGAAACTGAATTGGAAGCACTGAACAATTCCGAGAGCATTAAAAGGAGTTTAGTGAACAGCTATGCCCTTTTGAGTGAACAGGAAGTTGCCGTGCTGCCGATGCTGAAGGAAGTGGTGAGTCAGCTGAACAGCGTAGAGAAGTATAATCCAGCGTATGAAAGCTTGAATGAGCGGCTTCGCTCTGCATTGATCGATCTTAAGGATGTGTCAGAAGAGTTGATGGCACTGGAGGAATCGGTGATATTCAGTGTTTCCAGGGTGGATGAGATTAATTCGCGTTTGGACATGATATATGCGCTGGAGCAAAAGCACCGCGTGAAGACTGTTGAAGAGCTGATCGAAATTCGTGAGACACTAAGTGACAGCCTCGGCCGTTTGCTGAGTGGCGACGAAGAGATTGAGATGTTGCAAAAGACACTAGAAGCGCAACGCGCGGAACTGGAAAAGAAAGCAGACAAGCTGTCGCAGAACCGGATGAAGTCTATCAAGAGTTCTGAGAAGCAGATCGACGAGATCCTGATGCAGGTTGGGATGCCGAACGCCAAGATCCATCTTGAACAAACGGTGCTAAGTGACTTTGGTAAAGATGGCAAAGATCAGATTGCGCTGTTGTTTTCAGCCAATGCTGGTCAGGCGCCCGCACCTGTAGGTAAGATTGCTTCCGGTGGAGAGCTTTCCAGGTTGATGCTGGCGATAAAGTCGATCATGGCGAAACATACAGCACTGCCTACATTGATCTTTGATGAAATTGACACGGGTATTTCGGGGGAAACAGCCTTGCGTGTGGGAGATGTTATTGGCCATTTGGAGAAGAACATGCAGGTGCTTTGCATTACGCACTTACCGCAGATCGCCTCTAAGGGTCAGGCGCATTACTTTGTGTATAAACATGAGGCCAAGGATAAAACAACGACGGGAATCAGGAGGTTATCTGCACCGGAACGTGTTGATGCGATTGCCGAGATGCTTAGCGGTAAGAATCCCGGAAGTTCTGCTTTGGAGAATGCCAAAGACCTCCTGGGTTATAAAAATGAATAACCCCGATACTGAAAAGAAAAAATTACTAACTTCGACTTGTTAAGTTAGGCCTTAACGACAACATTAAAAGTAGAAATATGTACAACTTATTAAAAGGTAAACGCGGCATCATTACCGGTGCATTAGATGAAAATTCTATCGCATGGAAGGTTGCTGAAAAAGCACATGAAGAGGGCGCAACATTTGTGTTAACCAATGCCCCTATCGCCATGCGCATGGGTGAAATCAAAGTATTGGCTGAGAAAACAGGTTCGCAAATTGTTCCTGCAGACGCAACTAATGTTGATGAACTAACCAACCTTTTTACACAATCTCAAGAAATATTAGGTGGTAAAATAGATTTCGTATTACACTCCATTGGTATGAGTGTTAATATCCGTAAGAAAATCCCTTACACCGAGTCGAATTACGATTACTTCATGAAAGGTATTGATGTTTCAGCAATGTCTTTCCATAAAATGCTTGCTGTAGCAAAGAAACTTGATGCTATTGCTGAAGGTGGTAGTGTTGTAGCACTTACTTACATGGCTGCACAGCGTACTTATCCATTCTATACGGACATGGCTGACATCAAAGCAATGCTTGAATCTATTGCAAGAAGCTTCGGTTATCACTATGGCGTTGAGAAAAAGGTAAGGATCAATACGGTTTCACAGTCGCCAACCAAAACAACTGCTGGTACAGGTATCAAAGGCTTCGGTGACTTCTATGATTTCGCGAATTCAATTGCACCGCTTGGAAACGCTGATGCGGAATCTTGTGCAGATTACTGTGTAACCTTGTTCTCTGACTTAACCAGAATGGTTACCATGCAGAACTTGTTCCATGATGGCGGATACTCTTCAACCGGTGTAAGTGACGACGTGATGAAGCGCTTAGGCATTGGCTCTGAAGGCGAATAAGCCTTAGCTTTGAACTTATATTTTAAAAGTCCCCTCTGGGGACTTTTTTATTGCATTTAAAACTAATATATTAGTTGATAGATATGATGATGAGACACCTTACCCTTTGCTTTATTTTCCTGCTGCTTTCTAGTGGCCTTTATGCGCAGAACCTGGCCATCACTGGTGTGGTGAAAGACAAGAAAGGTGTTGAATTGCCGGGTGCTGGTGTTTACCTGAGTAATTATAAGAATGCAACATCCACAAATGCAGACGGCAAGTTTACGCTTGGGAACCTGAAGCCCGGTAATTACGACGTGCTGGTTCAGATGATTGGCTACCTCCCCTACACGAAGAACGTGGTTCTGTCGGATAAATCGACAAGTATTCAGGTGATCTTACAGGAGAATCCGATTCAGCTGGATGAAGTTGTGATTCGCACTGATCCCAATCGGGAGAAGTATTTGCAGGTATTTAAGGAGTTCTTCATCGGCAAGACGCCAAATGCAGAAAAGTGCAAGATTTTAAATCCAGCTGTTCTGCGCGTAGATTATGATAAAGAGCGAAAGATCTTGACGGTTAAATCTGACGACTTCCTGATCATAGAGAATAAAGCCCTGGGATATAAGCTCCGCTACATGCTACAGTTCTTCGAGTACAATTATAACACGCGCATTGTTTATTATAGTGGCTTGCCAAACTTTGAAGAAATGAAAGGTAGTAAGGGCACACGCAACCGTTGGGTTCAAAAACGCGAGACCGCGTATTATGGATCTACACAGCACTTTTTTAAATCGCTGTATGCGGGTACAAGCAAGGAAGAAGGATTTATGCTGCACAAGCTGATTAAGATTCCAAATAGCCACCGTCCTTCTGATGCGATCATCAATACGGAGATAGCCAAATTGACAAAGAACAGGAATGTGGTTATACGCATTAATACGCCTACAAACGACTCGCTCCGTTACTGGATGAAGATTCGGGAGATGCCCAAGGAAATTAGCACGCTTAACCGGCAGGAAATACTGCTCGACACCTTAGTGAAGCAGCAATACCGTGACCTTAAGACTTTTAGGTTTAAAGATCAGCTCTACGTGATTTACACGAAGGAACGGGAAAGTACAGCGTATAGTAATATGTCTGGTCATGCGGTAAGCAGACCTTTGGATATCCCCAACTATCAGATTTCAATCGTGAACATGTTGCAATCTCCAGTTCACTTCTATGAACATGGGGGTGTGTATGAACCTAAATCGCTGCTGTTTGAAGGATTTTGGGCCTTTGAGAAGATCGCAGACATGGTTCCCATGGACTATGTACCCATACCTAAGAAGTAACACGCTACTCTACTGCGTATTGTTCTTTCGGCATTCTAAAAAATCGCAGACATCGTCGCTGGACCATGTACCCTTGCCCGGAAAGTGACTCCCTGATATAATGTACATTGTCATCAGGCATTCTAGAAAGTTACAGACACGGTGCCGCTGGACGATGGACCTTGGCTAAGAAGTAATTCCTTGATTTACTGAATATTGTTCCTTATATTTTTATTTAAGTGTCTTTGTTAATTGCTAAATATATTAGTATTTTTGCAGCATGGACTTACAGGGAGACAAATCCTCAACTTACTTTAAAGGTCGCGGTGCACAGCTAAATCCGCATAATCGCTTCTTGAAAAATGATTATGTAAAGGAACATGCGGAGGGCATCGATGACTGGGAAGAATCTGATCAAAAAACATCGTTCATCTTTGGAGAGTCAAAGTCTGTAGTGAACAAAGTAGACAGTCCTGATGTGGGTATGGCTTACTCCCTCAATCCTTACCAAGGATGTGAACATGGCTGTACATACTGCTATGCGCGAAACAGTCATGAATACTGGGGGTTTAGCGCCGGAATGGAATTCGAAAGGAAGATCATCGTGAAAAAGGATGCGCCGCAGCTCTTCCGAAAGTTCCTGGAGAAGAAAGGCTGGGCTGCAGAAATCATCTCCCTTTCAGGTAATACGGACTGTTATCAACCAGCTGAACGGAAGTTTAAGCTCACCCGACAGCTCTTGGAAATTGCAAGAGAGTACAAACAGCCCATTGGCATGATTACCAAAAATGCACTGGTACTGCGCGACCTTGACATTCTCAAGGAGATGGCCCAGGAGAAGCTCTGCATGGTGTATGTATCCATAAACAGCCTCAATGAAGACCTGCGACTAAAAATGGAACCAAGAACAGCAACTGCGGTACAACGGTTAAAGGTAGTAGAGCAGCTCAGTGCTGCTGGCATCCCGGTCGGTGTTATGGTAGCACCGCTCATACCTGGTCTAAGTGACCACGAAGTTCCTGCAATTTTAAAAGCGGTAGCCGAGCGTGGCGCTGTAAAGGCGGGGTATACCGTTGTGCGGCTAAACGGCGCAATAGGCGGGATATTCAAGGATTGGCTCGAGAAGAACTATCCAGATCGTTTTGACAAGGTATGGCACATGATCCAGTCCTGCCACGGCGGTCAGGTTAATGACAGTCGCTTTGGTGAACGCATGAAAGGGAAGGGGAATATTGCGCAGCTGATTAGCGATACATTCAAACTGCACTGCAGATTAAATAAGCTAAACTTATCACCTATAGAACTGGATTCAAGTAAGTTCCGGGTACCGAAGGCACAGCTCAATCTTTTTTAAAAGCTATCTTATTGCCCGCAAGTATAGTTTTTAAAAGACCGTTGCGTTTTTTAAACTGAGCCTGGTAAAGTATTTTGCCTCACCCAAGGGCATGATTGTTAAAGAACGTTGATCTTCTCAAGTGAAGGAATATTCGAGACCTTTCCACTTCCTTAACTCTTATGATTATCATCCATGTAACCTGATATTAATATCTATGCGTAAAAAAGCCCGTTGATCAATGACCAACGGGCTTTTTACTTATTCTAAAAGGTTATGCACCTTCTTCTTTTTTCTTTTTCTTACCTGGGCTTCTGTTCTCTACGGTAATTTGATCACTTTCTTTGTTGTAATCAATCTCCAGAACATCACCTTCACTTACATCTCCTTTTAGGATTTCCTCAGCGATTGGATCTTCAAGGTACTTTTGGATCGCACGTTTTAGTGGACGTGCACCGAAGTTGATGTCAAACCCTTTGTCAGCGATGAAATCTTTAGCAGCGTCAGTAAGCTTGATTTCATAACCAAGATTATGAACTCTGCCGAACAGTGATTTGAGTTCAATGTCAATGATTTTGAAGATCTCTTCTTTACCTAAAGTATTGAAGACAACCACATCATCAACACGGTTAAGGAACTCCGGTGCGAAAGCACGTTTTAACGCGTTCTCGATAACACCTCTGGAGTGCGCATCAACCTGACTCGTCTTAGCGGAAGTAGAGAAACCAACACCTTGACCGAAATCTTTCAACTGGCGTGCACCAATGTTCGACGTCATGATGATGATGGTATTTCTAAAGTCCACCTTGCGACCTAAACTATCGGTCAGCTGTCCTTCGTCCAGCACCTGTAAAAGGATATTGAATACGTCAGGGTGAGCTTTTTCAATCTCATCAAGTAAGATTACAGCGTACGGTTTACGGCGAACTTTCTCCGTTAACTGACCACCTTCTTCGTATCCAACGTATCCCGGAGGCGCACCCACCAAACGTGACACTGCGAATTTCTCCATGTATTCACTCATGTCGATCTGAATCAGTGAATCATCACTATCGAACATAAAGCGTGCAAGCTCTTTCGCCAGCTCCGTTTTACCCACCCCAGTTGGACCAAGGAAGATGAATGAACCGATTGGCTTTTTAGGGTCTTTCAATCCTGCTCTTGTACGTTGGATGGCTTTTGTCAATTTCTTGATTGCATCATCCTGTCCGATAATCTTATTTGCAACTGTATCATACATGTTCAACAGCTTCTGACTGTCGGTTTGTCCAACACGTTGCAAAGGAATACCAGTCATCATGGAAACAACTTCAGCAACATTATCCTCACTCACGGTATAACGTTTAGTCTTAGTTTCTGCTTCCCACTCGGATTTCGCACGGTCAAGTTCTTCTAAAAGATTCTTTTCAGTGTCCCTCAGTTTTGCGGCTTCCTCGTATTTCTGGCTTTTTACCACCTTGTTCTTTTCAACCTTGATGTCTTCTATCTTAGTTTCGATCTCAATGATCTTTTCCGGAACATGGATATTGGTTAAATGCACTCTTGAGCCCGCTTCATCCAATGCGTCGATGGCTTTATCTGGTAAAAAGCGATCTGTAATGTATCTTGATGTTAGGGCCACACAAGCATTTATCGCTTCATCGGTATAAGTCACACCGTGGTGATCCTCATACTTTTCTTTAATACGATTAAGAATCTCGATGGTTTCATCAGGAGATGCTGGTTCGATCATGACCTTCTGGAAACGACGATCTAGTGCACCATCTTTCTCAATGTATTGACGGTACTCATCTAATGTAGTGGCACCGATACATTGAATTTCTCCCCTTGCCAATGCTGGTTTAAACATGTTCGAAGCATCTAAAGAGCCAGAAGCACCACCTGCACCAACAATGGTGTGGATTTCATCAATAAACAGGATCACATCCGTAGATTTCTCCAATTCATTCATAACTGCTTTCATTCGCTCCTCAAACTGTCCACGGTATTTTGTACCCGCAACAAGAGAGGCAAGATCAAGCGTTACCACGCGTTTGTTAAACAACACCCTTGAAACCTTACGCTGAACAATACGCAATGCTAGCCCTTCTGCGATGGCAGACTTACCCACACCGGGTTCACCGATAAGGATTGGGTTATTCTTTTTTCTACGGGATAGAATCTGAGATACGCGTTCGATCTCTTTTTCCCTGCCCACAATCGGGTCAAGGCGACCTTCCTCTGCAGCTTTAGTCAAGTCCCTGCCGAAATTGTCGAGCACAGGAGTTTTAGATTTAATGTCAGAAACTTTCTTCGGGCCGCTGAAGCTCTCTTCTTCACGATAATCATCGTCACTACCTGCAGAGGCACTGTTCTGAATATCATCTCTGAAGTTGTTTTTGTTTACTTCAACTTCCTGCTTGAAAATCTCATAGTTGATGCTGAATTGCAATAAGATCTGTGAGGCAATGTTATCATCATCGCGAAGAATTGACAATAACAAGTGCTCAGTACCTATCAGGTCGCTCTTAAATATCTTAGCTTCTAAATAAGTGATCTTTAAAACTTTCTCAGCTTGTTTCGTAAGTGGGATGTTTCCCAGATTTACCGTTACACTTGAAGTACCTCTTACGGCATCTTCAATGGCACGTCGTAACTTTGAAGTATCTACTCCAAGTGACCTTAGAACCTTAATGGCCATACCATCGCCTTCGCGAATCAGGCCTAATAATAGATGTTCTGCGCCTATGTAATCGTGACCAAGTCTCAGGGCTTCTTCCCTGCTAAATGAAATCACATCTTTAACTTGTGGTGAAAACTTAGCTTCCATATCTACCTTTCTTTACCGGAATGCTCTAAACTATAAATTATGTTTAAATAAGCGAGACCATTTTTTTTAATTTATCAACAATTACGCCATCCCCCCTAATTATAATATGACCGGTGCCGTAATTTCACAAAACGCTGCGTATTTTGACTTTATTGCCGATATTTGTAATCCAATATGCAATTATGTCAGACGAAAAAATAATATTCTCGATGGCCGGGGTAAATAAGATTTACCCTCCACAGAAACAAGTATTAAAAAATATATACCTGTCCTTTTTTTATGGTGCTAAAATAGGCGTTATCGGTCTAAATGGTTCAGGAAAGTCATCGCTACTGAAAATTATAGCTGGGCTTGACAAATCTTATCAGGGTGAGGTTGTTTTCTCTCCGGGTTACTCTGTCGGATACCTTGCTCAGGAGCCAATCCTAGACAACGAAAAGACTGTGCGTGAGATTGTTGAGGAAGGTGTGTCTGAAATCACCGCCATCCTGAAAGAATACGAAGAAATCAATGAAAAGTTCGGCCTGCCGGAAGTTTATGAGAATCCAGATGAGATGGAGAAACTCATGAACAAGCAAGGTGAACTTCAGGATAAAATCGATGCGACCAATGCCTGGGAGCTGGACAACAAACTGGAGCGCGCGATGGATGCCCTGCGTTGCCCTGATCCAGAAACCAAGATCGGTGTACTGTCGGGTGGGGAACGCAGAAGGGTTGCCATGTGCCGCCTGCTCCTTCAGGAGCCAGATGTCTTGCTTCTTGATGAGCCAACCAACCACCTTGATGCCGAAAGTATTGACTGGTTAGAGCAATTCCTAAAAGATTACAAAGGAACCGTTATTGCCGTAACCCACGATAGGTACTTCCTGGATAACGTTGCCGGATGGATCCTTGAACTTGACCGTGGAGAAGGTATTCCATGGAAAGGCAATTATTCTTCATGGCTAGACCAGAAAGCGAAACGCCTTTCACAGGAAGAAAAAACGGAGAGTAAACGTCAGAAAACCCTCGAGCGTGAGCTTGAATGGGTACGCATGGCGCCAAAAGCCAGACATGCAAAGTCCAAAGCGAGGCTTTCCAATTACGAGAAACTTGCTTCAGAGGATTCGAGGGAGCGTGAAGACAAACTGGAGCTCTTCATCCCTGCTGGGCCACGCTTGGGTAATGTGGTCATCGAAGCTAACAACGTAACCAAAGCTTATGGTGATAAAATCCTGTTTGAAAACCTCAGCTTCTCGCTACCTCCAGCAGGCATCGTAGGGATTATCGGTCCAAACGGTGCTGGTAAAACCACCCTGTTCCGCTTAATCACCCAACAAGAAACTCCAGACACTGGCGACTTCAGAGTAGGTGAAACCGTAGAACTTGGTTATGTAGATCAGAACCACAATGACCTGGAACCCGAAAAAACTGTTTACGAGAACATCACAGATGGGCTGGATAACATCCAACTGGGTAACAAAGCTGTAAATGGCCGTGCCTATGTATCTAAGTTCAACTTCAATGGTGGTGATCAGCAGAAAAAAGTAGGCGTATTATCCGGTGGTGAAAGAAACCGTGTGCACCTGGCCATTACGCTGAAGAAAGGCGCTAACGTGCTCCTGCTCGATGAGCCAACTAACGATATCGACGTAAACACTTTGCGTGCATTGGAAGAAGCATTGGAAAACTTCGGCGGCTGCGCCGTGGTTATCAGTCACGACCGTTGGTTCCTGGATCGTATCTGTACACACATCCTTGCTTTTGAAGGCAATTCGCAGGTTTACTTCTTCGAAGGTAACTACAGCGATTACGAAGAAAACCGTAAGAAACGCCTTGGCGATGTCACTCCGCACCGCCTTAAATACAAAAAACTAGCTTAATAAAGCTGCTAATATTAGCACTTAAGGTCGCTTACACTTCCCTAATCAAGTTGCTAACACTAGCCCTTAAGTCTGCTAACATTTAGATTAGTCAAGTTACTAACACTAGCTTTTAAGGCGACTAACATTAGATTAACAAGGCTGCTAACGTTAGATTAACAAAACTACTAACACTACCCTAATCAAGCTGCTAACATCAACCTCCAAACTGCTGGAGGTTGATGTTTATGCTTACCTGTAAGTACCGCGTGTTCTGATTATTCTTGCTATCAATAATCGAGTTGTCAGACACATTACGAATAAAATAATTCCCCTGATTCAGGATGTCATAAGCCTGAATCTTAAACGTACCCCGCTCCCGCTTCAAGAAAGGTTTCTCCAGACTCATGTTCACAATCGTCGGATTACTTGATGCAATCGCATAGCCGATATTTATGCGTTTCAAAGCATCAAAGCCCAGAATGATCCTGCGCGGCAAGGTCGTCTTCATGCTCAGATTAAACTCATAAACCTGTATGTTCTTCAGGTTGCTGTAGCCCAAAGAGTACCTATTACTATTGTAATTGTAGCTGGCATCTGCCGTAACAGATAATGCCTTTTTACTCATCCGCAGCAAAACCGCCTGCGAGAAGCTAAAGTTCTTGTTTTCATTAAGCACATTGTTGGAATAAGAAACGGTGTTTCCAAAACCAACTGTACCCCGCACTTCCAGATTGACCACATTATCCACAAAGGGCTGCGACCAGGAATAGATCCCATCAACATTATAAGCGCCATTCGCATTCAAAAACGTCGTTTCCTGTTTCAAGCCATTCAAGGTATCACGCCGCAGAAAAACATTACTCACCACCTGATTCTGCACAACTTCACCGTTAACAGCAAACATAATCACCCTACCGGTTTGCAGGTTACTGTTCTGGAAAGACAAACTGGCGGTCTGGTTAAAAGTAGACTTCAAATTGGGGTTACCGATGATCACATTTTGCAAGTTGCGGGTATTGGGCACAGGCTGCAACTGCGCCAGATTCGGCGCCGCACTTGTTCCATTATACAGGAAAGTCAGACTGGTACGTTCAGAAACGTTGTAACTCACGTTTGCCACTGGCGTAATGTTAAAACCCACATGCCTGATGTTCCCGAATGGCCGTTTATTGTAAACGGTGAGTACATTCGGCTGCGCACTGATCCCAAAGTTGTAACTCAAGTCCTCTGCGCCATATCTGAAGTTCACACCGAACAGATGCGAACCGAACCTGGAAGTATAATCTGTACTCAGCGTATCTACAATGCGCCTGCGGCCCTGCGCATTGTTCACCCGGGTCACCAGCGTATTCGCATTATCCTCCAATTCATAAGTATATACAAAATCCAGGTTCTTACTCACCAACGAATCCTCATCATTAGACAAGGGTTCTGAAAAACGGATCGTTCCAGCAAGGCTCCGAAGCCTGTTTTTAGTATCCATTAACCTGTTCAGCAAGGAATCCTTCGCAAAAAGCCCCGTTTGTGGATTGTAATACCTAATCCGGTTATCCATGTCATCATCCAGCTGAGATATGCCATTCTTGGCAGAAATCCCAACAGAAAGCGTTCGGCCGGGCTTGGTCATGCGGTGCGACAAAGCCAGATTCCCATTCAACTCCGGCGTGTATTGGCTACTGAAAGTATTGTTGAATAAATCCTGCTTAATCACCCCGGTCTGTGTCGACAGTGCACTATAGGCAGTATTGCTGTTTAGAAAGTTCCCCGTAACCGCCGCCTGTAAATAGGTCTGTTTGCCAATAGACTGCAGGTTCCAGCTCAGGTTATGCCTGCCGGTATTCGTATTGCGGTTATAGTCGTTTATCGTGTAAAGTGAACCCGAAGGATTTAGCGTTTCCGTATAATCCAGCTGGTGATTATCGTTCTTGTTGTTGTCGTAAACATAGGCAAGACTCCCGGTAACAGACTCACTCAGCTTGTCGCGATAGTTCATCCCCGCAGAGATGTTCCTATTTATCCCTGCCGGATTGTTGGTGCTGTTAATATTGCCCTTAATACCCACCTGCTTTTTCTCACGCCAGAGGTTTCCATTGGTTTGCAAGCCATAACGCTCACTGGTCCCAGCATAAAGCGCCGTGTTCCCGAAGTTCCCCTTCCCACGCCCTGGCTTGGTCACCAGGTTTAACATCTTCTGCGACTCACCAGATTTATTTCCGGTAAAGGAAGATTCATCCCCATAGTCATTGATGATCTGCACTTTCGCAATGATATCAGCAGGAAGTTGTGTAATGAAATCTTTGACGTTATTGGTGAAGAAGTCCTCCCCATTCACCCGGAGCTTCGTCGTCGGCTGCCCCATGGAGATCAGACGCCCATCGCGATCAAACCGCAGGCCAGGCAGTTGCCGGAGCAGCTCGTCAACGCGGTCGTTCTCCCGGACCTGAAAAGCCGCAGCGTTATACTCCACCGTATCTTTAAGCACCCTGACGGGGATGACCTGTGTCGTAATTACGACTTCCTTCAGCGTGTTTTTATCTCTTTGCAGGAAATAGGGGACGTTGGTATGCTTCTGGCCGGATTTAAAATCGAGTTGCAAGTCGAGCGGGTTGAAACCAAGACTTTTGATGCTAAGCAACGCAGTTGCCGCTACGATCCCGGAGATGCTGAATTTGCCCCGGAAATCGGTAACCGCCTGCAATGTATCCTTGCCAGAGACAATCCGGACCGAAGCACCTGGCAAGACCCTGTTTGCAGAATCTTTAACCGTGCCACTTACCTTATTCGTAGCTTGAGCAATCGCATAACCAGAGCAAAAAAGATTGAACAAAAGGAATAGTAATATGCGCATAACAGCTCCTTGCTATGCGAACATAGTGAAAATTGATAAATATGACTAATTATATAAGGCATTAAATGCCTTATGCCTGGTCTTCATTTTTCGGTGCTCTGGGGCCGCGTTTATAGATAATCAATCCGTTCAGGAAGTTCCTCAGGATCTGATCTCCGCAGGGTTTGAAGTTTGGATGGTCGGTACTCCTGAAAAAAGAACCAAGCTCACTCTTCGTAATTTTAAAATTTACAAGTTCCATGATCTTGATGATCTCGTCGTTATTAAGCTCCAGCGCTACACGCAGCTTTTTAAATATATCGTTATTGCTCATATTACATTGCTATCTCTATTTTCACCTTCTTGTTCTTGATGCGCTCATTGGATAAAGCGGCCAACACCTTATGGCTCATCTTCCGCTTCACCGCCACATAGCTGCTCTGATCTTTAACTTCAATCAGGCCAACATCCTCTTTCTGCAGCCCACCTTTTTTCAGCAGCAAACCTACGATATCAATCTTATTTACCTTATCCTTTTTCCCGGCGGCGATGTAAAGCGTCTGCCATTCACTATCTTTTGGCGGCTTCAAACCCTTGTCCTTCAACACTTCGGTCTCAATGTCACCAGATAAGAAAGGATATTTCTCATCATCCGCCATAATCAGGTAGGCTGTGCCTTTGGCATTCATCCTCGCGGTACGACCGTTACGGTGTAAAAAGGCATCTTCGGTATAAGGGAGTTGGTAGTGTACGATGTACTGCACTTCAGGAATGTCCAGACCTCTTGAGGCTAGGTCCGTCGTAATAAGCAGCTTGATGCTGCCGTTACGAAACTTCAGCAGCGCACGCTCGCGCTCGTCCTGCTCCATACCACCATGAAAGATGTCATGCGCAAGATCTTTGTCTATCAACAGATCACTTATGCGGTCTACCGTCTCCCGGTGGTTACAGAAAATCAGCGTTCGTTCATCACCAATCCTGCAGATCAGTTTAAACAACGTATTCAATTTCTCTTCTGCGGTGGTCATCACCTTCTTCAGTTTCAAGTCAGGCGTAACTGCAGCACTATTCAGGAAGTCGATCTCTGCGGCGTTACGTACACCGGCAAAGTCTGGTATAACGTCCATCTTGGTTGCAGAGGTTAAAAAGCGTTGCTTGAGTGAACGCAGTTGCCCGATGATGTATGACATGTCGTCCTGAAAACCAAATTCCAGGGCTTTATCAAACTCATCCAGAACCAAAGCAGTGATGGTCGATTCGTCGAAATTTTCGTGTTTAAGGTGGTAGGCAATTCGCCCGGGCGTGCCGATAAGCACCGCTGGTGCTTGTGCCAGATTGTTCCGCTCAATCTTCACCGCATGACCGCCATAACAGCAGTTCACTTTAAAGCCAGTCCCCATGGCCTTGAACACCTGCTCAATTTGCAGGGCAAGCTCCCGGGATGGCACAAGGATCAACGCCTGAACGCCTTTAACCTCAGGCTTAAGCAGTTGAAGTACCGGCAATAGAAAGCCCAGCGTTTTTCCGGAGCCCGTCGGCGCAAGCAGGATGATGTCTTTGCCTTTTGCAGCGGCTGCAGTCGCAGCAACTTGCATCTGGTTTAAGGCGGTGATATTTAGATTTTGAAGAACTTTTTCTACCATAAGTTCCAAAGGTAACAAATCTGTCGGTAAGCACCGACCGGCACCCTAAAACTTAAGGTAGCGCTTTTTAAAGCGGCGCAAGGTTCTGTTAACCCTGGCGTCCATATGCATCAGCATATCCCCTCTTTTTCTTACCAACGCGCTTACATAAGTATTCGCCTTTTGGATTGGCGTATAAAGATGGTCATCCAATAATTCAAGATACTTTTCATTTGATCTGCTTGCTTGTAGCAAATAGAATTCGTTCATCAAATCTGTGTTAATCGTGTTCATTGGAATGCTTTTTATTGATACAACCATTTACAACTATAGCATAAACAACAATTCACATAATAAGTTGTTCTTAATAATGACAAACAAAATAAACTAACACGAATTAAATGGATAGACACACCTATCAAACGGGTATCATAGGCAACTGTGCTTACCTGGCACACATCAACAAAAACACGAATGTAGACTGGCTATGCTGGCCACGATTTGACAGCTCTTTTGTATTCGGAGGCTTACTGGACGACGAAAAAGGCGGAGAGTTTTCCATCCGCCCGGCAGGTGAATATACCTCCAGACAGTTCTATCTGGAAAACACCAATATTCTTTGCACAGAAATCACCAACCCCGAAGGCACATACCGTATTACCGACTTCGCGCCGCGTTTCCGTCAATATGAACGTTACTATAAACCTTTAATGTTCATTCGAAAAGTGGAGGTTATCAGTGGCAACCCACGCGTAAAAGTAAAATGCAGACCTGTCTACAACTATGGTGAGGACAAATTTAGTCGCAGCCGCGGAAGCAACCATATCCTCTATGAATCGGGGAATGAAACCTTACAGTTAAGCACCAACATCTCTTTAAGCTATATCGAAGATGAACGCTATTTCGCGCTTAATGAACCCAAATACTTAATCACCACCTTCGGCTACAAACTTGAGGCACCGATAGACAGTACTGCAGAACGCTTCCTATTAAGCACGAAGCAATACTGGCGCACCTGGATCAAACATTCTTCTATCGCCGGCTTCCAACAGCCCGTGGTTATCCGCTCGGCGCTCGTTTTGAAAATCCATCAATACGAAGACACCGGCGCCATCATTGCAGCGAGTACAACCAGTCTTCCGGAACATCCGGGAAGCGTTAGAAACTGGGATTACCGCTATTGCTGGATGCGCGACACGTACTACGTGATTACGGCGCTAAACCACATCGGGCATTTCGAAGAAATGGAGCGCTATTTCAATTACATCACAGACATTTCTTTCCGCAACGATGAGCGTTACCAGCCGCTTTTCGGCATCGCCGGAGAGCGCAAACTTACCGAACGCATTCTGGACCACATTAAAGGCTATCAGGGTAACCAACCGGTAAGGATCGGTAATCAAGCGTTCGAGCACATACAGAATGACATCTACGGCCAGGTGCTGATATCTATGCTACCGCTCTACCATGATAACCGTTTCATCTTCGATGAACGTCATGGCTCTGCGCAGTGGCTGGACTACCTTTTGAAAAAGATTGAACGTACCATCGACGAAAAAGATGCCGGTATCTGGGAGTTCCGTAACATTGCCAATCACCATTGCTATACGAATTTATTCCAATGGGCAGGTGCGAATGCCGCTTTGAAGATGGCAACAACCATCAACGACGAGAAGAGTAAGGAACGTGCACAGATTCTAATTGATAAAGCAGCTAAATATATAGAAGATTGTTACGATCCCGTACGTAAAGTGTACACGCACGGCGTTGGCAGCCCACACCTGGATGCGAGCACACTGCAACTTATCCTGATGAACTACCTGGATCCGCAATCGCAAAAAGCAAAAGATCACCTGCTTGCTGTTGAAGCGGAGCTGAAAGCACCAAACGGTCTTTTCTACCGCTACAAACATGCCGATGATTTTGGAAAACCGAAATCGACCTTTTTGATTTGTGCATTCTGGTATGTGGAAGCGCTAGCGTGTGTTGGCCGCATAGATGATGCCATCAGGGAGTTTGAATCCCTGATGCAATATGGCAATCACCTTGATCTATTTAGTGAGGATATTGATGAGCATGACGGTAGTCAGTGGGGCAACTTCCCACAGGCTTATAGCCATGTAGGTTTGATGAATGCTGCCCACCGAATCGCCATCAAATTAGATAGACCAGTTTTTCTTTAACTGATCAGACTTGTTAACAGGGACCTGACTTCGGTCGGGTTCCTTAAATAATACCGTGCAGCGGAAATGTTACTGCCCACCTTTATGGTATAGGCTTCCTCCGGAATGGCTTTAAAGATATCCTCATCCGTATGGTCATCGCCTAATGCGATAATGAAGTCCGGATGGTTATCATGCATCCAGTTTAAAGCAGCTTTACCTTTGTTAACCTCAATATTCTTAAATTCAAGCACTTTATTTCCAGGCATCAACTGCAATCCATTATCCGCAACCATAATCCTCAAATGATTGATGATTTCCTGCGCACGCAGCTCCCCAAGACCTTCTTCCACTTTGCGATAATGCCACACCAGCGAATAACTCTTCTCTTCAATGAAAGATCCCGGCGTACGATCGGTATAAGTTTCCAGTACTGCACGGATATCAAGCTTCCACTTGTCGGTTAATAGCGGCAGGCTTTTCCACTCGCTACCCGATTTTTTTTGCCATGCACCATGTTCGGCAATCATATCCAGTTTCAGGTGCCCAAACCAATCTTCGAGCGTCTGGTGTCTTCTTCCGCTGATGATAATCACTTTGTTGCCTGGTACGTTGGAAAGGCCAGTAAGCAATTGTAACAGTTCTTCATCTGGGGAGGCTTTGTCAATATCTCCTTTAAAGCCAACCAGGGTTCCATCATAATCCAGGAACAGGTAGCGCTCGCCAGCGTTTGTATATGCAGTTTTAATTCCTTCACGTATAGATGCCGACGCATATTTAGTAAGCAAGGCTGCTTGCATTTCTTTCACCTCGTTCAGTTTATCCATAAAATTCTTTACCCAAAGATGTATGTTAAATTTCTTCACAATAGCCCGCATGCTCTTCATACGGTGCTCCTGCTCCTGCTCGCTCATGTTCAGCGCCTGCAACAGATTGCGCATGATTTCGCCAATGTTGTTCGGGTTCACAATCAGCGCATCATTCAATTCCTTAGAAGCACCTGCCATTTCACTCAGGATTAACACCCCGCGATTGTCAGTCTTGGATGCAACAAACTCCTTGCTCACCAGGTTCATACCGTCTCGCATCGGCGTAACCAGGCAAACGTCTGCAGTTCTGTACAATGCGGATAGAAACTCAATCGGAAAAGACCGGTAGAAATAATGTACGGGCGCCCAGTTCAGCGTTCTGAACTTCGCATTGATGTTGCCGACCAGCTGATCAATCTGCTCCCGCAGCTCTTTATACTGCGGCACGGTGTCTCGGGATGGCACTACAATCATGTACAATTCTACCTTTTCAATATATTGGGGATGAAGATGCAGGAACAGTTCGAAAGCCTGCAAGCGCGGGATGATCCCCTTGCTATAGTCCAGGCGGTCGATGGAAAGGATCATTCTCGAACCCTGTTTAGATTCTTTGAAAGACTGTATGTGTGCACTAACCCGTTCGTTATCAGCTAAACGCTCAAATTTATCGTCATCAATCCCCATAGGGAATGCTTCCACTACAATCTGCCGTTCGTTGTAGGTAATCACGTTGTTGGCGTATTTGGAGGTAGACAGCTTGCTTGCTGCACTTAGAAAGTGTCGCACATCATCGAAGGTGTGGAAGCCCAGCAAATCTGCGCCGAACATGCCGGCAAGTAGTTCTTCACGCCACGGAATCAGGCGGAAGATTTCATAAGATGGAAATGGAATATGCTGGAAGAATCCAATCGTAACATGTGCTTGTCGCGCGCGTACAAGCCCCGGCAACAATAATAATTGATAGTCATGCACCCATACCGTGTCACCCTCATGCAAATGCGCTTCAACAGCATCTGCAAATTTGGTATTTACAGTCTGATAAAAATCCCAGTAACTCTGCTCATAATTTGCATAGGTGGTCATGTAGTGGAACACCGGCCATAGCACTTCATTGGAGAAGCCTTCGTAGTATTGATAAATCTCTTCATTGCTAAGGAATACCGGAATTAAATTCAACTCCGCGAGTTTCTCGGTAACTTCCTGCTGCCGGTCTTCCGGAACTTCCAGTCCCGGCCAGCCAATCCAAACGTTATCGCCCGTCTTATATATGGAGCCTAAACCGGTGGCCAGGCCCCCTTCACTAGGACTTAGTTCATAAACCCCATCCTTTTCTACAATTTTCACAGGAAGACGGTTGGAAACAATAATGGTTTTATTCTTTGTCATATGTACTATTACTACCCTTATGAAAGGCTATTGTTTTGAGTTTTTCGAGATTTCACAAAGCACAAACCTTACATTTTCTAGTCTTTAATTCCCGCAACCGCCTGATATTAAGTAATTAAGTAGTGGATTTAACATCTATTTAATCGCGAAACACCTATCTTAGGGTAGCGACATTCTAAATCTACTCCAATGAACTGGAAAAAATTCAGCGGCGAGCTTATCCACAAGCCGATACTAGAAGAAATTGAACAGGCTATTATCCGGGAAACCGAAAACGGGTACAAACTAAAGATCTGTATTGGTACAGATTCACAGGTAAAGGGACCCATCACAAACTTCGCGACCGTCATCGTTTTGCTGCGTGCGCATCATGGCGGATTCATGTACATTCATCAGGAAAAGTCTACCCATAGGATGGGTATTAAGGAGCGCATGCTCGCGGAGGTGCAGAAATCCATCGAAACCGCTTATTCCATTTGCGACTTACTGGACCTCTATGATGTCGGACTGGAGGTTCATGCCGACATCAATACCAGTCCATCTTTCAAATCAAACAAGGCGCTTAATGAAGCGATGGGTTACATTTTGAGTATGGGCTTTATCTTTAAAGCGAAGCCCGAAGCTTTTGCAAGTTCTACCTGCGCAGATAAAATGGTACACTAGTTCCAGCTAGGCTGGAACTTTATGCAAAGTATCTATCTTATGCAGCGTATCTACTTCGATAATGGTTTCAACCGGGCTATTTTCCACGAAGAGCGTGCCCTGATAGTATTTTTCATTATGCTGCGAGGCATCTAACCCTTCTTCTTCTTCGGCAGAGCTCACGCGGATTGGCTGAATCAGGTTCACCAGCTTGAATATACCGTAAGACATCACAAAGCTGAAAGTTACTACAATCGCGACACCTTTAAGCTGGGTAAGAAAGAATGTCGCATCTCCATAAAACAGGCCGTCAAAGCCAGCAGGGTTGATCTGTTTACTCGCAAACACCCCGGTTAAGATCATACCAACAATACCACCTACACCATGGCAAGGGAATACGTCTAATGTATCATCCAGGCTGGTACGGGATTTCCACATCACCGCCAGGTTGGATATGATTGCTGCAACAACGCCAATGAAAATACTTACCGGAATTGCTACAAAGCCTGCACTCGGCGTGATGGCCACCAGGCCAACAACGGCACCGATGCAGAAGCCAAGTACCGAAGGCTTTTTACCACGCAACACATCGAAAAACATCCAGGAAAGGCCTGCGGCACCTGCGGCCATATTGGTGGTCGCGAAAGCACTTACTGCAAGCGCTCCGGAGCCAAAGGCAGAACCGCCGTTGAAGCCAAACCATCCAAACCAAAGCAAGCCAGTGCCTATTAATACATAAGGAATATTTGCTGGTGGTATTTCCTTGTTCTCGATATGGGATTTACGACGCTTCAATACCAGCGCACCAGCAAGTGCCGCCATCCCTGCAGAAATGTGTACGACCGTTCCACCAGCAAAATCCAGGACACCCATTTTTAGCAAGAATCCTTCCGGATGCCAGGTCCAGTGTGCCAGTGGAGAGTACACGAAAACCGAGAAGAGTACAATAAAGAGAATATAAGAAGTAAAACGAATCCGCTCTGCCACCGCACCTACAACTAATCCTGGGGTAATGATGGCAAACATCAACTGGAATACTGCAAATAACGTCAGCGGAATGGTTGGTGCTGCTGCCCATGGCGCCCCGGAATTTACATTCTGAAAAAATGCGAAGGTGGCTGGATTACCGATGATGCCGTTAATGCTCTCTCCAAATGCAAGACTGAAACTAACCACTACCCACATCACCGTAATGACGCCCGCGGCAACCACACTCTTAATCATCGTAGAAAGCACATTTTTGCGATGTACCATGCCCCCATAGAAGAAAGCTAGCCCAGGTGTCATTAAAAACACCAGTGCTGCTGAAATTAAAATCCATGCAATGTCGGCCGAATTATACGTTCCTTCATCAAAATTCGGCATTACCGGAAAGTAGAGGCATAAAATACCAATTAGCAGCAACAAAACGAATGGAAGGCTTTGTCTTAGGGTTAAATTTTTCATATTATCCATTTTAAAACAGGCGATTTATTGATAAACACCAACAATACTAGAAATATTGATGTCTATATTTCAAAAATACAGTCTTTAATCTTAAAATATCAAAGTTATTTTCACAAAAATCACCATGATAGACGCAACACTTACGAAAAATAATATTTACCTACCTTGATAATCTAAATTCTGCATTTAGCAGCAGCAATTTTGCTTAAAAACACAAATAAACATGTAGCAAAAAAGATTGTTATGGAAATATGAAATCATATCACCTGGAATTTAGCCAGAAATTGCCGATCAGCCTTTCAGAGGCATGGGCATTCTTCTCTTCACCCCTGAATTTAGCGAAGATTACCCCTAAAGAGATGGCCTTTACCGTCACTTCGAACACCACCGAAACCACCAGAATGTATCCTGGCATGATCATAACCTACAAGGTTTCGCCTGTATTGGGGATTAAAATAGACTGGATGACGGAAATCACCCAGGTGCAACATGAAAAATACTTTATTGACGAGCAACGATTTGGCCCATATAAGTTCTGGCACCACCAGCATCACTTCCAGGAGATACCAGGTGGTGTGCTGATGAATGACATCCTGACCTATGGTATGCCTTTCGGCGTGTTCGGTCAAATGGCAAATGGCATATTTGTGGCAGACAAGCTACAGCAGATCTTCAATTACCGGAAAGAAAAAGTGGAGGCGCTATTTGGAACCTACAGTACGCCTACTTCATAGGCGGAGCCCTGAACTACCCCTCTGCGCTCAATTTCTTTGTCGATATAGGTCTGAATAGCAGATTTGTTCAGGCCCCAGTTTGGCGCAATCAAAAGGTCCCAATCGGAAATCCCGAACAATCGTTGGATGACGATATCCGGCCTTAACAAAGGAATCAGCTTGCACAGCAAATCGGTATATTCTTCAAGACTGAAGAGTTTAAATGGATTCTTCTTGTATTTAGCGCCCATAATGGAACCTTCTACAATATGTAGGTGGTGAAACTTGACGAACTTGATCTGCGGAAAACGGTTGATCTCATCGATATACTTCAGCATCATCTCTTCAGTTTCCCAGGGGAAGCCGAAAATGGTGTGCACACAAAGATCCAGGGGTGAATTTTCAAGCAGCTTTACCGCTTCTACAAATTCCCCGTGACTGCAGCCGCGGTTGATCTGATTAAGCGTTTCGTCGTATATAGATTCCATGCCCATTTCCAGATCCACGTCAAAACGATCTGCATAACTTTCCAGCAAGGCAATCTTTTCCGCATCTATACAATCCGGACGTGTACCGACTGAAAAGCCTACCACATCTTCCGGGTTGATGGAAAGCGCCTCATCATACATCATCTTGAGATAATGCGTAGGCGCATAGGTATTTGTATTGGGTTGAAAATAAACGATGAACTTATCGGCTTTGTAAAAGCCTTTCCCGCGCTCCATACCTTGCTCCAGTTGTTCGCGTATGGTGGGCAGTTTGCGGGAAAGTTCCGGCGTAAAGGAGTCTACGTTACAATACGTACAACCCCCATACCCTTTAGAACCGTCACGATTCGGGCAGGTAAACCCACCGTCTACAATAACCTTAAACACGCGCTGTCCCTTGTACTTCGCCTTTAAATGTGTACCGTAGTTGTTATAACCTTTTATGCCTGAATCTAATGGAGTTCCCAAATCGCTATATATTTGCTGCAAAAATACAGCTTTTTTGCGGGGATTGGAATTCCATGGCTTTCCTTACCATTTATTTACATTCAATCGGTTAATCTGCTTTGGCTGCGGCCGGGTTGATGATGTTGCTCGCAATCTGCGATAAATAAGCTGCCGTGTCATTTTCTTCCTTCAGGCATTGTTCCAAAAGCACGCTCGCTTGTTCCAGCTTCAGCTCTTTGCTAACTTCAAAAAGCACGGTATAGCTCGCGATTTTGTAATGCTCAACATGTTGTGCCGCATAGATAATCGCTGCATCGCGCATCGGCGTTCCAGCTTCATTCTTCACAATCAGATCCCTTGCTTTTTCGACCAGCGCAGAAACAATGTTACATTCCTGCTTGGTGGCCTTTACTTTTAGAGACTTCATGATCGTCTCTAATCGGTTTACATGGGCCTCCGCCTCTGTAGATGGAGAATTTAGCGCCGTACGTAACTCCTCGGTGTATGCTGCAATGGAGAGTGCTACGAAACTCTTTATAAACTTCTTCTCAGCATGATACAGATCCACCAATCGGGTAATAAAAAAATCCATTAATCCTGTCTGTTCCATAATAAGCTTCAATTTACCACAATAACAAGCTTTGCTAATTTAGGTTTTGGGTGGAAGTTTCAAACGATGAAGCATTAGATAAAGAATGGTACCTGTAGCCGACCAGCAACAAAGCCCAGGTATAATCTCATACTGCTTTCATCCAGCTTTCGTTCGCCTTTCCTTCGGCTGGAGGCGAAGCATAGGCGAACGAAAGGCGAACAATAGGCGAACAAAAGGCGGTTGATGTGATAAGCATTTGTCGCTCTACCATGCAGCTGCGTCGCGGCACCTGCAGCCTAATTTTACCTGCTGCTGTATATGGTTTACGTTTTATTTATGGATATTAGGCCTATGAAACAACTCTTTATAGCCTTTATATGTTGCCTGTTTGTTAACCAGGCCAGCGCACAGCTACAGCCGCAAGTGCTTCCCAACGCGGTATTTTATAAAAAAGATGGCAAGACATTCTCGACCGCACAGATTCCAACTACGAAGAAAGCATTTATCATGTTCTTCGATGCAACCTGTGATCACTGCCAGCAAGTAGCAAAGCAGCTGTCTAAACAAAGCGGCAGACTAGCAAATTCAAACATCTACCTGGTTTCCATGGATGAGTTCCGCTCTATAGATTACTTCATGACCAACTTCGCGAAACCGCTGATGACCATGAAAAATGTAACTGTGCTGCAGGACAAGCATTCGATCTTTATCCCGACTTTCAAGCCAGATAAATACCCTTCCATGTACCTTTACAACACCAGCAAGCGCTTGCTTAAGTTTTCAAGCAATGACAAAGAGGTTCCGAAGTTTCTGGAATTGATGAACTAACCACATTTTTAAGCATAAAAAAAGGCCAGCAGCTTCCCGGTATTTTCCGGAAAGCTGCTGGCCTTTTTTATGAATGCGCTACTCAGCCGTTTCTTTCGGCTTACTCAGGTAATACACTGGAATCCCGGCAAGCATGATTACAACGCCCCAGCCACAAGTACTGGTTTTTGTGATCAGCAACGATATGCATATTGCCGCAGCGACAATGATGTAAAGAAATGGTAGTACCGGGTAGCCGAAAGCTCGGTAAGGACGTACGGCATCAGGCATTTTACGACGAAGGATAAAAATGCCGTAGATGGTCAGGATGTAGAAAATAATTACAATGATCATGACGTAATCCAGCAGATCGCCGTACTTTCCGGTAAGACAAAGCGCCGATGCCCAAATGCACTGAAACCATAGTGCCCATGCTGGTACGCTGGACTTGTTCAATAATGCGGCTTTCTTGAAGAATAAACCATCTTTGGCCATGGTGTAATACACACGTGCACCAGCCATGATTAGGCCGTTATTACAGGCAAAGGTGGAGATCATGATCATGACCGCAATAATCAATGTACCCGTATTGCCAAAGATGTTCTGTGCAGCAACAACGGCCACACGATCTGATTTGGCAAAAGCGATGTCATGCAATGGCATTACGGATAAATACATGAGGTTGGCCAGAATATAGATTACAGACACGATGAAGGTCCCAAGGAACAGGCTTAAACCCACATTCTTTTCAGGGTTTCGGATTTCGGCAGCAATGAAAGTAACGCCATTCCAGGCATCACTCGAAAACAGCGATCCCACCATTGCAGCAGATACTGCAGCAAGTAAAGCAGAGCCAGCAATTGGCATCCAGCTGTCTGAAGCCGCGTTGTAGTTGGCCGGGCTCCAGGCATCCGCCCAGTTCGCATTCCAGACTTCGGCCTTCGCGCCGAGCGTAAAACCAAAGATGATCAGTCCGAATAGGGAGACAATTTTGATCACGGTCAGGAAAGTCTGCAACAACTTGCCATTTTTAACGCCCTTACTGTTGATATAGGTGAGTACAATGATGGTGAAGATGGACATCAGCTGCGCTGCATTGATGTTGAAGTCGCCGAAGCTAAACAGGATGTTCTCATCGCTTAACGGCTCAAAAAGGTAGGCTGCAAACTTAGAGAAGGCCACACCGACTGCGGCGATGGTGCCGGTTTGGATGACCGCAAAGAAACTCCAGCCATATAGAAAAGCGATAAGTTTGTTGTAGGCTTCTTTAAGGTAAACGTACTGGCCACCAGCTTTTGGAAACATGGCGCTCAGCTCGCCGTAACTTACGGCTGCTATTACGGTTACCAGTCCAGTAAGCACCCAGATCAGGGTCAGCCATCCGGCGGAGCCGACCTGGCGTCCAATGTCGGCACTGACGATAAATATTCCGGATCCAATCATGGAGCCGACCACCAGCATGGTGCCGTCCAGCAAGCCCAGTTCGCGTTTGAAGTGCTGATCCTCTGTTTCTTTTTCCATTGAGATTTATAAATAGTTTGGTTGGCGGCGAATATATTTAAAAAATCCAATATTAAAACAGGCGTACTCATTGCCAGCCAATTATAAATTTGGTAAAGTGCCAAACTCTTTTATTTTTGTATAGGCTTGCCTTGCTAACCAATTAAACCAAATATATCGTATGGAGTTTCTACAAAACAACCTGATCTACATGATTCCGGGTTTCGGGCTCATTGGAATCCTTTTTATGGCGGTACAAAGTGCGTGGGTGAGTAAGCAAGATGCAGGCGACAAAAACATGCTGGAACTATCCGGGCATATTGCAGACGGGGCAATGGCCTTTTTAAAAGCAGAATGGAAGGTCCTCTCCTATTTTGTGATCATTGCCGGAGCGCTGCTCGCCTGGTCGGGCACCATGGAAGGCACAGCTGAAAATCCAATCCATTCAAGTCCCATTATCGCTATTGCCTTCCTTTTGGGCGCAGTGTTCTCTGCTTTCGCAGGATACATCGGGATGCGGATTGCGACAAAAGCAAACGTGCGCACCACACAGGCTGCAAGAACGAGTCTGGCGCAAGCACTAAAAGTTTCTTTTACTGGTGGCACCGTCATGGGCTTCGGCGTGGCGGGTCTCGCCATCTTTGGCTTGGGCGGTCTTTTCATCGTGCTCTATTATACATTCGTAAATCCTGGTGCCGCAGCAACAGGTCCGGAAATGAAAAAAACCATTGAGGTACTTGCCGGTTTCTCGCTGGGTGCGGAAAGTATCGCCCTTTTTGCAAGGGTGGGCGGCGGTATATATACCAAAGCGGCAGATGTTGGTGCCGATCTGGTCGGCAAAGTTGAAGCTGGCATTCCAGAAGATGATGTGCGGAACCCGGCGACCATTGCGGACAATGTTGGTGATAACGTCGGTGACGTAGCCGGCATGGGTGCGGATTTATTCGGTTCGTATGTTGCAACAATTCTGGCAACCATGGTATTGGGTCAGGAGATTCGCTCGGACGATAATTTCGGCGGTATGGCGCCAATACTACTGCCGATGTTCATTGCCGGACTGGGCTTGATCTTCTCTATCGTAGGTTCCTGGTTCGTAAAAATTTCCAAAGAAACGGATAGTGTACAAAACGCGTTGAACCTTGGCAACTGGTTGTCGATCATCTTAACGGCAATCGCTTCTTACTTTGCGGTGCACTGGCTGCTACCGGAAAGCATGGAAATCCGTGGGTTTTCATTCCCGGCAGCAAACGTGTTTTATGCGATTTTAGTAGGCCTTGTTGTTGGAACGCTCATGAGTTTAATTACCGAGTACTATACGGCCATGGGTAAACGTCCGGTAAATTCGATTATTCAGCAGTCCTCCACGGGCCATGCCACCAATATCATTGGCGGGCTTTCGGTCGGCATGGAATCTACGGTATTGCCCATCCTGGTACTTGCTGCCGGTATCTACGGCTCTTATCACTTTGCGGGTTTCTATGGCGTTGCCATTGCCGCTGCAGGTATGATGGCGACGACGGCGATGCAACTTGCGATCGATGCCTTCGGACCGATTGCTGATAATGCTGGTGGTATTGCAGAAATGAGCGGTTGTCCGAAAGAAGTACGGGAGCGCACCGATAACCTGGATGCGGTTGGCAACACCACCGCTGCGACAGGGAAAGGCTTTGCGATTGCTTCCGCGGCGTTGACTTCATTAGCCCTTTTTGCGGCTTTCGCCGGGATATCCGGCATTACCACCATTGATATCTATAAGGCGGATGTACTTGCCGGCTTGTTTGTGGGCGGTATGATCCCATATATATTCTCCGCGTTATGTATCTCCGCTGTTGGACGCGCTGCCATGGCCATGGTGCAGGAAGTGCGCCGGCAGTTCCGGGAGATCCCTGGTATCATGGAATACAAAGCCAAACCAGAGTACGATAAGTGTGTGGCCATTTCTACGCAGGCTTCTATTCGGGAGATGATGCTGCCCGGTGCCATCGCCTTGATCGTGCCGCTATTGGTTGGTTTCTTGTTTGGCCCGGAAGTTCTTGGCGGACTGCTCGCCGGGGTGACGGTTGCCGGGGTGTTGATGGGCATCTTCCAGTCTAACGCGGGGGGGGCCTGGGACAATGCGAAGAAGTCCTTTGAAAAGGGCGTCATGATCCAGGGTAAAATGGAGTACAAAGGTTCTGATGCACACAAGGCATCAGTTACCGGAGATACGGTAGGTGATCCGTTTAAAGATACCTCCGGCCCTTCAATGAACATCCTGATTAAACTGATGTCTATCGTCTCTTTGATTATTGCACCACATATAGCAGTAGGTCCGGCACCACAATCCAGTGTTCAGCTGAAAGAAAAGACCGAAAAAGTCGTCAAATCAAAATTGACATTGAACCAGCTTCAGCGGAACCTGAAAAAGAACTTATGAAACGGTTAAAATTGTTACCAGAGAAGGGATTTTCATTGAAAATCCCTTTTTATTATTAGATAATTTTTAATTAGGTTTGGAACCATATTAAAAAAATAAAACAAATTCTAATTTATCGAAACACACTAACTAAACTTTAATTTATGTTATTTAAAAAATCGATAGACTCTTTAATTCAGGAGTCTACTGAGAGTGGCGAAGGTACACTGAAACGTACGCTGGGGGTGGGAAACCTGATTGCGTTGGGTATCGGTGCGATCATCGGTGCTGGCCTTTTTGTTAGAACTGCTGCAGCGGCGGCAGAGCACTCTGGTCCGGCGGTTACGCTTTCTTTCATCCTGGCTGCAATTGGTTGTGCGCTTGCCGGATTATGCTATGCAGAGTTTGCATCCATGATCCCGATTGCAGGTAGTGCTTACACCTATTCTTATGCAACCATGGGTGAAGTTGTTGCCTGGGTAATTGGCTGGGATTTAGTGCTTGAATATGCCGTTGGTGCGGCAACAGTAGCAATTGCCTGGTCTGAATACCTCAATAAGCTCCTGGAAACCTTCGGCGTCTCCATTCCCTACGCCTATTGTCACTCACCCTTCCAAACCTCAGTAGATGGCATACAGGGTATAATTAACATTCCTGCTTTATTCGTTGTCGTACTCTTAACTTTCGTGTTGATCCGCGGAACCCAGGAGTCTGCCACCTTAAACGGAATTATCGTTATCCTTAAGGTCGCTATCGTAATTGCATTTATTGCCATCGGTTGGGGTTATATGAACCCGGTTAACCACACACCATATATTCCTGTTAATGCTGGTGAGGTTGCTTATTCTAATGGGGAGAAGAGTTTCGGAGAATTCTTTACGCAGGACTTTGGTAATTTTGGTATCTCTGGTATCATCGCTGGTGCTGGTGTCGTTTTCTTTGCTTTCATCGGTTTCGATGCGGTTTCCACTGCAGCGCAGGAAGCTAAAAACCCAAGCAGAGATATGCCGATCGGTATCTTGGTTTCCTTAGCCGTTTGTACCGCTTTATATATCTTATTTGGACACGTATTAACTGGTGTTGCCAATTACTCAGAGTTTGAAAACGCTGGTAAAGAAGCTTCCGTTGCTTATGCGATTGAGAATTACATGCATGGCTATCACTGGCTGTCTGTGTTGATCACAGTAGCGATCCTTGCTGGTTTCTCTTCCGTAATCCTGGTAATGCTGTTAGGCCAGTCACGTGTATTCTTCTCGATGTCTAAAGACGGACTTGTACCAAAAGTATTCTCTGCGGTTCACCCGAAGTTCCAGACACCTTACAAGTCTAACCTGATTTTCCTTGTTTTTGTAGGTTTATTCGCTGCATTTGTTCCGGGAGATGTGGTTGGTGACATGACCAGTATTGGTACTTTATTCGCCTTTACACTGGTATGTATCGGTGTATTGGTATTGCGTAAGGTAGATCCGGATCGTGTAAGACCATTTAAAACGCCTTTCATGCCAGTTGTTCCGATCTTGGGTGCTGGTGTGTGTATCCTGATGATGGTTGGTTTAGGTGCCCATAACTGGGAGCGTCTACTAATCTGGATGGCACTAGGTTTTGCAATCTATTACGGTTACAGCCGCAGGCATTCGGTTGTAAGAAGAAAACATAGAGAAGGTCAAAAATAAGACCTGTAAATATTCTTAAAACAAAAGCGGCTGTCCAAAAGATAGCCGCTTTTGTTTTATATTGATTTAATAGAATTACATTTGCCTTAAAAAAATGAACTGATGGAATTTAACGTTAGCCAGATCCTGACCACCTCTATGGTGCTTTTTGCCGTGATTGATATTCTTGGATCCATTCCAATCATCATTGAGCTGCGCAGAAAAGCGGGTCATATTGAGTCAGAAAAGGCAACTGTGGTTGCAACTGTGCTTATGATTATCTTCCTTTTTGCAGGTGAAAGCTTGCTTAAAGTTATCGGACTTGATGTGGCTTCCTTTGCAATTGCGGGTTCATTGGTGATCTTTGCACTGGCCATGGAGATGGTGCTTGGGTTAACCTTATTTAAGGAAGAAGCGCATGAGACGGTGTCGATTGTGCCCTTAGCTTTTCCAATCATTGCTGGTGCGGGTACCATGACCACGCTGCTTTCCCTAAAAACAGAATACACCAGTCAGAATATCCTCGTGGGCATAATCGTCAACATGCTGTTTGTCTATTTCGTCCTGAAGAACACCAACAGGCTTGAAAAACTTTTGGGTAAAACGGGCTTAAACATCCTTCGTAAAGCCTTCGGGATTATCTTACTGGCTATTGCAATCAAATTATTCAGAAACAATACTGGCCTGTAAACAATATTTCGTAAATTGTTGTTAAGCAGAAAAGCGGAACAATGAACAGCTTCGAAGAATATACTGTCATCATTGGCTTACTGGCCATCTTGTTTGAAGGGCTAAGGCACCTGAAGGACAGGCTACGCTCTTGGTTTCAAACGCATGCGAATTGAGGTAAGTTAGGGTTTTATCAGCCTTGCTACAAACATCGTATCTGCCTTCTCGTTGTACCCCTTTATCACTTCCATAGCTTCTAGTGTCAATCCATGTGCTTGCTGCAGGTGCTCTACAACGGCTTCATTTTCCGCATGAAACACCGAGCAGGTGATGTAGATTAAAGGTTGTCCTGGTTTCAGGTATTTGAGTATGTTGGCAGCAATCGCCTTTTGTAGGCCCTGGAACTGCTTCACCTTCCTCTCATTGAAATAATAAAGCATTTCTGGTGTTCTGCCCCATGTACCGGATCCGGAACACGGTGCGTCGAGTATAATGCCGTCAAATTCATAATGGTGCAGATGCTGCTCATTGTCGACCAGCAAATCCAGTACTTTCTTCTGGTACTTATGCAATCCCGCCTCCTGGAAGCGCTCGTCCAGGTTCATCAGGCTGTGCTCCCGTACATCGCTAACCAGCAGTTGTACTTTAGGCTCCAGCTCATGCAGCAGCAACGATTTCCCGCCGGATGCTGCACAGCAGTCCCACCAGTATTCATATGGTTTAGGCTGAAAATAATTGCCCGTACGCTGTGAGGAAAGGTCCTGAACCTGATAATGTCCGGTACTTGGCAGGATCTGCCCCAGCTTGGTGCCATTTGGTAAGGAAAGGATGTTTTCTGAAAGCGCTTTTACGTGTACGCCGGCTTCTGAAAGGGTATGGTGGATCTCATCGGCATGCTTCGCCTTTACGCGTATGAAAAGATCAGGTTGTGTGAAAAAAGACTCCAGGAACTGCTGTTCATCTATACCGTTGGAACGTGCTTCCTGAAAAGGAAAAACATCCTCAAGCACAAATTCTGGATAGGCATCCTTCACGAGAACCAGCTTCGCCGCAACGGGTAAACTTACCTGCTCATTCCATGCCGGCTGCAAGCTTTGCAGGACCAGGCTGCTGGTAAGGTTACAAAGGAAGTCACCCACGGTAAGACGCTCCTGCAGGCTGCGCGCAGGCATTGCCTTGCCGATTCTGAAGAAGCTGTACAGGTACCTGGATGCCCAACGACGATCTGAAGAACCCATCTGTTTATTTGCCTTGAAATAGGTGACAAGGAAACGGTGCAACGGCAATGCGCCATCATATTCATTAAGGATTTTCTCGAACGTTCTGATCTGATGCTCTACTTTCATTCAATGGTATTTAGGGCGAAGTTCTTGTATTGAAGCAACATGAGGCTGGTGTTGATGTATCCAAACTGCTCATCATGTACAAAATGGAAGCTATTGTGTAAGCCTCTGTAATTGTGCTTAGTGATCTGCTTCAGGAAATCCGGACCTGATCTTGCAATCAGTCCGCCGAAGAAAAGGCCGATATCGTAGCCTTTAAAGGCGTATTCGCTGGGTTCGAACTGGTAGCTTGCCCGGTATTTTTTCACAAAGCTGATGACCGCGGGACGGCGGTAGTCCACCTTGTAAGAACTGCTGACAATCGTGTTAAGTGCCTGCAGCTTTTCTGCCGGATAGGTTTGTTTGGTCCAGTTCGGATGTCCGTACAAGCTTACGTTTAAGCCAGCACGCTGCATTTTGAGCAACTTGTCGATACTTGCGGTAACAAAGTTCTTGTTGGAAGAGCTAAGCAGGATAACGTACCTTTTGTTTTTCTGCAGCTTCATTTCCATGGAGAACACGGAAGCATACTCCTGAAAGCTGAATTTCTTGTTCTTCATCGTGCTGAAGTACGTCCTTACAGGTGCAGCAAAAACCTCATCATCACTGCTTTTTGGATTGATCAGCACCACGACGTTCTGCTCAGAATTGTAGTTCTTGCTGATGTGGTCACCGATCTTCTTTACATGCAATGTGATGTTATTAACCACGGAAATCAGGTTCGGGTTGTTGAACTCCTGAGGCATCGAAGCCGCTAAGGGAGAGACAATTGGAAGCTTATTCGCAAGGGTATACTTGCTGATGTACTTTTGTCCATCCGGGTAAACCGGGCCAACAAGCAGATTGCTTTTAGCAAGCTCCGGAGATTTCAGGAACGTCTCAATTTGCGCGTTGTAATCACGCGTATCTAAAACATTAACTTTGAAATTGATGCCCGAGGAGGCTGCGGAATCAATGCCCAGCATGAAGCCCTGGTAGAATTCGATTGCGAGTGCAGCCTTTTCTACTTCAGCCTTTGTAGGCGCTTTTATATTGATCTGGTTGAGTTTGAAAGGAAGCAACATAGAGATTGTTGCTTCCTTAAATTTCTTGTCTTCAGGGGCCGCCACTACTTGCTCCTGCTCCTTTTCTGGTTTTGCAGGCGCTGGTGTTGACTTGGGCTGTATCTTAGGAGAACAGGCAGAAATCAGCAGTCCGAATACAAAGACTAGCCATATTTTATTCCCACTCAATCGTTGCTGGTGGTTTGGAGCTGATATCATATACAACGCGATTAATTCCTTTTACTTTATTGATGATTTCATTAGAAATTTTAGCGAGTACAGGGTAAGGTAAATGACACCAATCTGCAGTCATGCCATCAACAGACTCTACAGCCCGCAGACAGATCACGTTTTCGTAGGTACGCTCATCGCCCATAACACCCACAGATTGCACTGGCAAGAATATCGCACCCGCCTGCCATACTTGATCGTATAACCCGGCTTCTCTCAAATTGTTTATATAAATCGCATCGGCTTCCTGCAGAATGGCCACCTTTTCAGCGGTTACATCACCAAGGATACGGATGGCTAAACCTGGTCCAGGGAAAGGGTGACGGCCCAGGATCACATCGTCTATACCGAGGGTTTTACCAACACGCCTTACTTCATCCTTAAACAAAGTATTTAGTGGCTCTACAACCTTTAATTTCATGTATGCAGGCAAGCCACCCACGTTATGGTGCGACTTGATCGTCGCTGATGGTCCTTTTACGGAAACGGACTCAATTACATCGGGGTAAATGGTACCCTGACCAAGCCATTTCACGTTTTGCACTTCATGTGCAGCATCGTCAAATACTTCAATGAAGACGCGGCCAATGGCTTTACGTTTCATCTCTGGGTCTTTCAGGCCAGCAAGCTGACTTAAGAACCGGTCTTTAGCATCAATACCTTTGATGTTTAAGCCCATATGTTTGTACTGTTCTAAAACAGCTTCATATTCGTCTTTTCTTAGTAAACCATTGTCTACAAAGATACAGTGCAGGTTTGTGCCGATCGCCTTGTGCAGCAATACTGCAGCTACGCTGGAGTCAACACCGCCAGAAAGTCCAAGCACTACTTTATCATCTCCAAGTTGTGCCTTTAGGTTAGCAATGGTAGATTCAACGAAAGCATCTGGTGTCCACTCCTGTTTGCATCCGCAGATGTCTACCAGGAAGTTTTCAAGCAATTGCTTGCCATCTGTACTGTGTGTAACTTCCGGGTGAAACTGGATGGCATAGGTTTCAGAACCTTTAACCTGATAAGCAGCTACGCGAACACTGTCTGTGCTGGCGATGATTTCAAAGTTATCAGGCACCTCTGTGATGGTGTCACCGTGTGACATCCATACCTGAGAGGTTTCACTAATGTTTTTAAATAGCTTACTGCTTTGGGAAACATAGCCAAGGTTGGCTCTGCCATATTCTCTTGTTGAGGATGGTTGCACATCACCACCAGAATGTAAAGCGATGTATTGCGCCCCGTAACAAACTGCCAGAACAGGATACTTCTGCATGAAGCGTTCCAGTTCGATCTGAGGTGCATCGTCTTGTCTTACGGAATAAGGACTACCGGAAAAGATGATACCTTTTACGTCAGCAGTTATTTCAGGAATGTTGTTAAAGGGATGAATTTCACAGTAAACGTTTAGCTCGCGAACTCTTCTTGCAATTAATTGTGTGTACTGGGATCCAAAATCGAGAATTATGATTTTTTCTAGCATGGCCAAAGTTAGTATTTTATAACCTCAACGCCGAATCTTTTTAAGAAATCCACGCCTTCATCGCTGTCCAGGCCTTTATATTCGGCATAGGAGTTTTTGAAAATAACGTGCTTGATTCCTGATGTTAGAATGAGTCTTGCACATGCAATGCAAGGGGAAAGGGTGCAATATAGCGTAGCGCCTTCCAGATTGGCGCCGTTTTTTGTGGCAAAGAGGATTGCATTCTGCTCTGCATGAAGTGCCAGTAAGCAACTTCCACGGGAGTCTTTTTCACAGCCCGTATCCGGCCATTCTTCGTCGCAGTTGTGGGTACCTGCAGGCGGGCCGTTATACCCAATGGAGATGATGCGGGTATCTTTAGCGAGTACAGCACCTACTTGTGCCCGCACACAATGTGAACGGGCAGCAAGATCGGTTGCTAAATTCATGTATATGTCGGTGAAGCCAGGTCTTGAACCCATATGGTCTTAATGTCCTCCTTCTGCCGCGATTTCTTCCACGTTGATGCCTTGATTCTTCAAAACAGCACTTACTCGCCATGCGAAGAAAATCAGGTATGCAAAGCCTATTAATGGAACAATATAAGAAGCGTGGATGCCTTCCGCATCTGCCAGTGTACCTTGGATCGGTGGAATAATCGCACCACCTAAGATCATCATGATCAAAAATGAAGAACCCTGGCTGGTGTATTTGCCCAAGCCGGTAATTGAAAGTGCGAAAATAGATGGCCACATGATAGAGCAGCAAAGACCACCACTGATGAAAGCAAAAATAGCCACCGGACCAGTAGTCAATAAACCAGTGATCATCGCGATCACACCCAATACACTAAAAATGGCAAGGGTCTTGGCTGGTTTCTCTTGCCCGATAAAGAATGCAATGATCATAATGGCAACAGAAATCGCGTAAACATAAAGGTTGTCTACTTCAGTTCCAGTCGCATGGGTTACCAATAAAATTACGCCAAAAGCGATGAAAGGAACAATAACGGTCAAGATCGTCTTAGTTGATTTTGTAAAGTTAAATGCACTTACTGCACCTGTCCAACGGCCAATCATCATACTTCCCCAGTAAAGCGAGATGTATTGTTTGATGTCAGATTCTTCCAGCCCGCCAAATTCCGGCAGGTTTAATAAAGTACCCAGGTTACTCTGAATGGTTACCTCTACCCCTACGTAGATAAAGATCGCCAGCATACCCAAGATCAATTGTGGATAGCGCATTGCACCCCATTCTTCAGGGTGATCTTTCTTCGTTAGATAAGCATATAGTAAGGAACCTACAATGATGACCAATGAAGAGTACACAAAAATCGACTCGCTGATTTGAGTCATACGTGCCAAAGGACTTGCCGCAAGGATCATGAAGAAACCAAGGATCATAACGAAGATCGGCCCGTTTGATTTTGGACTGGTCTCGATTTTATCGGAGTTGGTTACTTCCGGAAGCTTAGTAAAAGCATAGAATACGGCAACAGCAAGGAATAATCCAGCTAAAATATAATAAAGGTTGTTAATCGAGGTAATGTCTACAGCTTTTGGCACAGCGTCGCTCGCAGAGCCGAAAAGCACGATACTTACAATTACCGGGCCCATCAGACCACCAAAGTTGTTTACACCACCGGCAAGGTTTAAACGGTGTGTACCACTTTCTTCAGGACCTAATGCAACAACGAAGGGGTTTGCAGCAGTTTGTTGCAATGAAAATCCAATTGCAATAACGAAAAAGGCGATCAGGATGAAAGTAAAAGAGCCTGAATGCACCGCCGGAACCATCAATAAGGCACCACCGGCAGACATAACCAGTCCGACAATAATCCCTTTCTTATAACCTATTTTATTTAATATATCCACCTTACTCGCCTGAGATGCGAAATAAAGGATCAGTGAACCGATAAAGTATCCACCGTAGAAGGTATAGTCAATTAGTTGAGATTCAAATTGGGTCAGATTGAAATGCGTTTTACAGAAAGGAATGAAAACCCCGTTTGACGCAGCTACGAAACCCCAGAAAAAGAAAACGGTGATGATGCTGTATAGCGCCGTTCCATAATTTTTTTGTTCGTCTTGTTTCATGTTATGGTTAGTGATATGTTTTGTGCGATAAACATAAATAAAAAATTTGTGCAACTGGTTGCAATGCCTGTACAATCTTTGAATGTATCCTAAAAGATAGATGTATTGAGAAATATTTCACGCTTTCTGCGTTTGTATAAAGGCGGTCGGGAGGCTGCTGCGGGAGAAAGCTTAAAGCCAGCTCGGCTTTTTTTGCGTAAATTTGCATATTAGCATATTATACACACACACGAAAATTAATGTTTGAAGCAATATTACAAGGGATGGCTGCGGGCGTTTTGTTTTCTTTTTTGACAGGGCCTGTCTTCTTTTCCATGATTAAAACCAGTATTGAAAAAGGTTTTAAAGCTGGTTTTTCTTTAGCCATTGGCGTTGTGTTGAGCGACATCATCTTCATCACGGCGACCATCTTCAGCGCACAATTCGTTGTCTACAACTCAAAATACAATCAGTACATCGGCATCGTAGGTGGATTATTTCTGCTGGGGGTAGGTTTATATTACGTCATCAACAAGGTGAAGGTAAATTATGATTTGGCAGCAACAGAGAATATCAAGCGCAGCGGCTATATTCTTAAGGGATTCCTGATGTGCCTGCTTTCGCCAACCACCCTGATGTTCTGGATCATGGTTGGCGGTATTGTTTCCGTACAACTCCATTTTGAAACAGCCGAGAAGATCGGCTTTTTTGTTATGGCCATGTGTACGCAACTCACCGTGGATGCGGTAAAGACTTTTTATGCTGCTAAACTGCGGTACAAGATTAAAGAGCAGTCCATACAGAACCTGAACCGGTTCGCTGGTGCGGTGATCATCATCTTCGCGCTGCGCCTGTTTTATGAGGTTTATAAACAGTAATATATTGTCCATAAAACTTAATTGGAAAGGGCATAAAGACGATATTTCATACGTCTACAAAAGTTATTGCCTACGCCAATAAACCAAATTGCATTAGCAAAAGAACTTAATCTAATTAGCATAAGAACCTATCGCATTAGCAACACAACTTAATTGCATAAGCAAAAGAACTTAATTGCCTAAGCAAAGAAAAAGCGGCCCTGTGATAAACAGAGCCGCTTCTTTTTTAAATAATATGTATTAGTATGCTCGTTTGTTACTACCTTCTTTCCAGTTTACAAAAGCCTTGTTGACAACTTTGTTGCCCCCTGGCGTTGGGTAATTTCCAGAGAAGTACCAATCTCCGGTATGTTCCGGACATGCCACATGCAGGTTATCTAAAGTCTGGTAAATAACCTCTACCTCTGCGTTGATGCCTTCTGGTGTAATGATTTTGGTAATCTGAGCAGAGATCTCTTCCTGCTTAAACGGACGGTAGATCTCCTTTACGTGGTTCACGATTTCCTCTTTCGGCAACAACAACGATGCCTTACACTTTTCATAAACCTCATCAATGATGTGCTCCATGCCGCGTGCTTTTAGCAGTTGGATCGCTGCTTCAAAAGCAACAAACTCACCCATTTTCGACATGTCGATACCATAACAATCCGGATAACGGATCTGAGGTGCTGAAGAAACAATAATGATCTTCACCGGTTGTAACCTGTCGATGATCTTGATGATGCTTTGCTTAAGTGTTGTACCACGCACAATAGAATCATCAATGGCAACAAGTGTATCTGTATGGTTCTTGATTACGCCATAAGTGGTGTCATAAACGTGGGCAACCATGTCATTACGATCCGCATCCTGCGTGATGAAGGTTCTTAACTTCACATCTTTGATGGCCAGCTTCTCCACCCGTGGGCTCATGGATAGCAATTCATCAAGGTCCGCATCGTTGATCTCGCCTTGCTTTCCAAGGAGCGTATCTTTCTGCACCTTCCGGATGTGTTTATGCAATCCTTCAACCATACCGTAGAAGGAAACTTCTGCCGTGTTTGGAATAAAGGAGAATACCGTATTTTTAAAGTCGTGATTAACAGAGTTTAAAATCTGTGGACATAGTAATTCACCAAGACGTTTACGCTCTTTATAGATATCTGCATCGCTGCCTCTGGAGAAGTAGATGCGTTCAAAAGAACATGCTCTTTTTTCTAAAGGTTCACGAATCATTTCTTCGGTAACTTTTCCGCTCTTTTTAACGATCAGCGCATGACCAGGTTTGATCTCCTTTACGTCGCGGAAAGGAATATTGAACGCCGTCTGAATTGCCGGGCGCTCTGAAGCGGCCACTACAATTTCATCATCCGCGTAGTAGAAAGCCGGTCTAATACCTGCCGGATCTCTTAATATGAAAGCATCACCATTACCAACAATACCGGAGATGGCATAACCACCGTCCCATGTTTTAGCAGAACGACGCAGAATGTTCGCGATGTTCAGGCCTTCGGAGATGCGGTGTGTGATGGCGACGTTGTCCAGACCCTCTTTTTTATAAGCATCAAAAAGGTCTTGGTTTTCATCATCCAGGAAGTGTCCGATTTTCTCAAGAACCGTTACGGTATCTGCCTGCTCTTTTGGATGCTGACCAAGCTCGTATAACTGCTCCAATAGTTCATCAACATTCGTCATGTTGAAGTTACCGGCAATGACCAGGTTTCTGGTCATCCAGTTGTTCTGGCGTAGGAAAGGGTGACAATTTTCAATGCTGTTCTGGCCGTGGGTACCATAGCGTAAGTGGCCAAGCAGTACTTCTCCGATGAAACTTACATTGGCTTTAAGCCATTCCGCATCTTTCATCAGTTCCGGCGTTTCATTCTGGATGCTCACAAACTTGTTCTGCACATAACCGAAGATATCGGCAACAGCATTCTGTGCCATTGATCTGTATCTGCTGATGTAGCGGTGGCCCGGCTTTACATCAAGTTTGATGGTTGCAATACCTGCCCCATCCTGCCCCCTGTTGTGTTGTTTCTCCATCAAAAGGTACAGCTTGTTCAACCCGTAAAGGGCTGTTCCGTACTTTTCCTGATAATAAGATAGAGGCTTTAGCAGACGAATAAAAGCAATTCCGCACTCGTGTTTGATCTGGTCGCTCATTAGGTGTTGTTTGAGCCGCAAATTTACCGCTAATAACCATTAGAACCTAACAAGAATTGCTCCTTTCGGTATGCTCATCGTAAAAATTACCTGAATATTCTAACACCGCCTGCGGCAAGAAACATAATTCGGGAATGCTACAACGCTGGGCAGCTCACCGCTGTCGACTTTATGGACGAGCCGAAGAACAACGAACCCAGCGTGTTAAACACCTCCGGATCACCAGTGGTCACGAAAGTCTGACCTCCTCCGTGGCGAAGTTCCGTTTCAATCTCCGGGTGCCGTGAAAGATAATCTTTCAGGCTTTGCGCTACAATGTCCCCCTGACTTAGCAGTTTAATCCCTGCCGGAAGATAGGCTTCCAGCTTGGGCACAATCAGCGGATAGTGCGTGCAGGCGAGTAGAATGCAGTCGATGTTGTCCGCTTTGGCTAAAAGCCTTTCCAGGTAAATCTCTACAAAGTAATCAGCACCTGCATTCAGGTGTTCATTGTTCTCAATCAAGGGTACCCACATTGGACAACTCTGCTGTACGACTTCTATTTCCGGGTAAAGCTTGTTGATTTCAATCTGATAGGAGGCAGATTTCACCGTCCCCCTTGTGCCGAAAACACCGACCTTATTGGATGTGGTGTACTGGTTGATAACCTCCGCCGTAGGGCGAATTACGCCAAGCACGCGCTTACCTGGATATTTCTTCGGAAGAATATTTTGCTGAATGGACCGAAGTGCTTTTGCCGACGCGGTATTGCAGGCCAGGATCACCAGACTGCAACCTTGTGCAAACAACCACTCCACACAGTCCAGCGTATAGCGGTAAACCGTTTCATAAGAATGATCACCATAAGGCGCTCTGGCATTATCTCCAAAATAGATGTAATCGTATGCTGGGAGTTCCGGAATAATGGACTTAAAGACGGTGAGGCCACCATATCCGGAATCAAAAATACCAATAGAATTCTTTCTCATCAGGGCAAAAAAAAGCGGAATCAAGCCTGGGCTTGATTCCGCAATTTACATTAATTTTTAAGATTATTTCTTAGCAGGCGCAGCAGCTGGAGCTGGTGTTGCAGATGCAGAGATACCTAACTTCGCTTTTACAGCATCCGTGATGTCATCACCACCGTCGAAGTAAACAACGTTGTTACCGTCTTGTTGTGCAGCAACATCAAGTACGTAAGCCAATCCTTTTTCTTTAGCTACGGTTTTGATCGCGTTGCTTAGTTTTCTAAGGATAGGTTCAGTTAACTCACCTTGCTTTTGAGCCAATTCTTGCTGCGCTTTTACTGAAGCATCTTTGATACGGGTATCAAGATCTTTAAGCTCAGTGTCCATCGCTTGTAACTCTTTACCTACAGCTTCTTTATTTGCTTCACTCAAAGTCTTTTGTTTAGCAAGCGCTGCCTGATATTTCGTTTGAAACTCAGCCTGCATTTTCTCAATCTCAGCTGATTTAGTTTTATTCAGATTTTCTAAGGTTGTCTGAGTTGTTTTTGCCTCAGGCATTACCATTAAAATAGTCTGTGAATTCAGGTGTGCAACCTTTTGTTGTGCATTCGCAATGTTAGCAGTGAATACCAAACCTGCTGCTACAAAGAATACATTAATTAACTTTCTCATTTTATTCTTGTTTGTGATTTTATATTTGATTTTGTGTTTACTTAACTATTGTGCCAGGCTTGTAACCTAATCTGGTGATGATGTCATTGCTCACATCATAGTTTGCTCCAGAATAAATCATCATTGTTGCGGCGCTGCTCTTATCGAAGATTACATCCAGAAGCTTTCCTTTTGCGTAATCTGCTATGATGTTAGACACCTTTTCTTGAATAGGTTTAAGCAGCTTTACACGAGATTGAAAAAGATCCCCATCTGGGCCGAATTTAGAACGCTGGAATTCCTTTGCAGCTTTCTCTTTTTCAATGATGTCATTCTCCCTGCGCTTACGCATATCGTCGGTAAGTAATACCTGATCTGCCTGGTACGCTTTGTACATTTTGTCCAACTCTGCAAACTGGCTGTCGGCTTGTTTCTGCCACTGTTGGGCAAGCACGTCAAGTTGGTTCTGTGCTGACTTATATTCCGGCATGTGCTTAAGGATATATTCAGAATCTACATAAGCGAACTTTTGTGCAAAAGCACCGATTCCGGCAAATAGCAAGAAGCTTAATAAAAGATACTTTTTCATTTGTTGATGTTTAATGTTTCCTGATGAACCCACCGTACACTGATGGCTTCAAATTGATTAGTTAAATCCCCCTAGTTGTTGTGCGATACTAAAGTGGAACTGGCCTTTGTTAGCATCTGGGATACCAGGTATCTTATCAAATCCATAACCATAATCAATGCCAAGTAATCCAAATATCGGTAAAAATATTTTCGCACCCACACCCACGGATCTTCTGATGTTAAAAGGATTGAAGTCGCTGAAGTTATCCCAGGTATTACCACCCTCTGCAAACGTTACCAGGAAGGCTGTCGCAGATTGTGAAGCAATAACCGGGTATCTTAGTTCCAATACGTATTTATTGAAGATCGGGCTACCGGATTGTCTTGCCGTATTCTGATTCGCACCAACCGGGATAACCGAGTTGTTTGAATAACCACGCATTGCGATTAGCTCAGAACCTTGTAAGAAATCAAATCCCTGCATACCGTCACCACCTAACTTGAAACGCTCAAATGGTGATTGACCAACCGCTGAATTGTATGAACCTAAGAAACCAAATTGTGCTTGTGCTTTCAATACCAATTTACCGGTTATACGTTGGAACCACTGCGATTCGAACTTCCACTTGTGATATTCGGTGAACTTATAACGCTCTTCATCGGATGCTGTTGCATAGTTCGTATTATTTAATAACGAATATGGTGGCGTGGCCTGAATACTGAACCTGAAGTAAGAACCTCCTGTCGGGAAAATCGGGGAATCCCTTGAATCCCTGCTCAGCTCTTGTGTAAGGTTGAAGTTGTATGAAGTACCGGTTGCAAACAAGAAACCACTGTAGTTCTCCAGAATGTACTGCTGTGCATTAATGGAGTGTGATAGCTGGAAGTAGTTATCCGGCCAGTTCAATCTTCTACCCAAACTTACGGTTACCCCATTCATGCGGATACTTTGATTATCAGTGACGTTCAGTCTGTACTTCTGTGATGAAGTAAATGCACTTAAACCAAAACTAACCGGTTTCTTACCACCCAACCAAGGCTCAGAGAACGAGAAGCTGTACGACTGGTAGTATGAACCGTTGGTCTGACCTCTAAGACTCAACTTCTGACCATCACCCTTTGGAAGTGGTCTGTAAGCACTACCATTGAAGATATTTCTTAAAGAGAAGTTGTTGAAGGTAAGACCCAGAGTACCGATTACACGGCCACCACCAAAACCACCTGAAAGCTCAATCTGATCTGAAGGTTTTTCTTCTACGGTGTACTCGATATCTACTGTACCATCTGCTGGATTTGGCTTCGGTGTAGGTACTGTTTTCGACTCGTCGAAGTTACCCAACTGACCAATCTCCCTTACCGTACGGATCAGCTGCTCTTTCGAGAACTTCTCTCCCGGTTTCGTACGGATCTCACGCAACACTACGCGATCGTTTGTGATGGTATTTCCTTTTACAGTGATCTTGTTGTTGGTGTACTGCGGTCCTTCATAGATGCGCATCTCCAAATCTACGGTATCGCTGTAAATTTTAGTTTGAACAGGATCTACGTTGAAAGTCAGGTATCCATCATTCAGGTAAATGCTGGAAACATCATCGCTGTTACCGTCACCTCTTAATTTTTTCTCTAGTTTCAATTCACTGAATACATCACCTTTCTCAATACCCAAAACTTTCTCCAGGTACTCGGTGCTGTATTTTGCGTTACCAGCCCAGTTGATGTTCCCAAAGTAGTACTTGTTACCTTCGAAAACTTCAATATCAATCGCTACGGCTTTATCGCTGTACTGGTATACGCTATCTCTTATGATTACCGCATCGCGGAAACCTTTGTCCTGCATCTTTTCTACCAGAGCAAGTTTATCCTCTTCGTATTTTTCCTTGTTAAACTTTCCAGAACCAAAGATCTTGTAAAATGCTTGCTGGTGTGTCTTCTTCAGAAACTTACGCAACTTCGCATCCGAAAACTCCTTGTTTCCAGTGAAGTTGATCTTACGAACCTTTACCTTACGGCCACGGTCAATATCAACTTGTAAGATCTGGCTGTTCTCCGCATTTGGATCGTCTTTCGTTTCAAACTTTACATCCGTGAAGAAGTAACCTTTATCAGAAAGGTACTTTTTGATGGTTGCAGAAGTGCTGTTGTAAAGGTTCTCGTTAATGATGGATTTACCAGACTTTGCATTTAAGCGCTCCAGGATGTCGGTGTTCTGAGATTTGCTGATGCCTTTAAGCTCGAAAGAACTTAATCTCGGACGTTCTACCACCTGAATATCAAAGAAAACACTGTCATCTTCAATTTTGGTGATATTAATTTCGATATCATCAAACAAACCATTTGCCCAAAGCGTTTTTATGGCGTTAGAAGTCGCATCACCAGGCAAGGTTACGCGCTCACCTTTGATCAATTTAGATAAGGTGATGATAACATCTTTATCCAGATATTTTGTACCACTTAATGTAGTTCCGCCGATGATGTATTCTCTTGGATTGAAATAATCAAGATCAGTACCGGAGACTTTTAAGGATGGTGTGGCTTGCTGAGCGGCAGGTGGACGTGTGATCTGTGCTACTGCCGGAAACCCACACAATAGCAGTAATATAAGTTGGTATATTCTTTTCATTTATTTCTAAAAAACGATGCTAAGTTAATTTAAACACATGTTAAAAAGTGTTAAAAGTAAAATTAGTTCAGTTGCTCACTAATCTTCCCGAAGCGTCTTTCACGCTTCTGATAATCAACAATAGCTTCATAAAGATCCTCCGATCGGAAGTCCGGCCAAAGGGTGTCAGTAAAATATAATTCTGTGTAAGCCATCTGCCAAAGGAGGAAATTACTGATTCGGTGCTCCCCGCTGGTGCGGATCATCAACTCCGGATCAGGAATGTTGGTGGTGGTAAGTTGGGCAGCAAAGGCTTCTTCATTGATCTGATCTACACTGATCAGGCCGTCTTTAACTTGTTGGGCAAGCTTGCGGGCGGCATCTGTAATTTCCCATTTCGCACTGTAACTCAACGCAAGCGTAAGGGTACAGCTGGTGTTATTTTCCGTCTTCTGCATCGCACTATTCAGGTCGTCAATACAACGTTGAGGTAGTGAAGCGATGTTGCCGATGGCATTAAGTTTTATGTTGTTCTTGGTCAGGGTTTCTGTCTCCTGATTGATGGTCGAAATCAGCAGCTCCATAAGGAAATTCACTTCCTCAATGGGGCGGTTCCAGTTTTCCGTTGAGAATGCATACAGGGTCAGGTGTTTCACGCCGATTTCCACACAGCCCTCCATGATGTCTTTAACAGATAAGACACCACTCTCGTGCCCTACGCCACGAAATTTCCCCTGATTCTTGGCCCAGCGTCCATTTCCATCCATAATGATGGCAATATGTTCCGGTAACCTGGATAAGTCAATTTGTTCTTTAAATCCCATTAATTTATATACGAAAACGCCGAAGCCCTGAAGTGATTTTGGAACTGCAAAGGTATAAGATATGCCTTTACGTTCCAAATTGTTAATGTCAAGTTCTGCACCGATAAAACCTTAGCAGACAATATGATAGTTTTTAATGTTTTAAGAAGTTAAAACAGTCCTCTGTAAATGAAAAAGACAGCCCTATCGTGCCGAACATGTAGCTGTCGCGACTTCTGCCATCCCCACGTTGGGTGTCTTTAGCCCCAATCTGATTGGGCGACGGGTCTGCAATAACGTTGAAGGAATGCTCATACTCGTTTAGCAAGGGCTTGTCAGCCGAAGTAGCGAATTTCGTAGCATAATATCCGCTCACATCATCCAGGTAATCTGTCAGCGGCGTACGGAAACCAAGTTCCGCAAGTACACTAAAGCTAGTGTTTTTAATTCTTGCTTTAACACCACCGCCATAAATGGCCGATAAGGTGTAAGTACGATAGCGTTGTGACTGCCCTTCAGATTGCCATTTGTAAGTTCTGTAAAACTGATCGTACGTTGCCGTTGGCTTAAACACCAGGCCGCCCGCACCACCGAATACATAAGGACTAAAGTTGCGCCTTCCGCCACCGCTGAAGTAATCCAGGAAATTAAAATCCAGCTGAATGCTGATTTCATCCAATGGCGTCTTGAAGTTGATGTTTCTTGCTCTCGCTTCTGCAAGGTTTGATTTGGCATCGTCACCAGAAATGGTACCGTGCATATAATGCAGACCTAATCCCCAATTTGGGTCAAAGTTATACTTCACGAATGCGCCTGCTGCAAGACCACTAAATTTAACAGGATTGTTCAGGTTTAACTCGCCCATGTATGCCGCGCCGCCTACCTTTGCCCCTACTTCCCACACCTGTGCTTGTAAGCTTAGGCTGGTAAAGAGTAGTGTAACCCCTAAACTTATAATCTTATTTGTAAACTTCATATTAATAATTACGGGTGTCTATGCCCCAGAGCAACTTATTTCTTAAGGTGGTTAAGTAAGTTTCACCATTAAGCCTTACCAAATTGACGTGGAATGAAGCCTTTGATAGTTTGATTTTGACAGAACGGTCTACCGTCTCCGTCCTCGAATCACAAGACACCAGAAATTTGGCACTTCTTGCCTCTACTTTAAAAGTCAAAGTTGCATCATCAGGAACAATAAGCGGTCGCACGTTCAGGTTATGGGGAGCTATAGGTGTAATAACAAAATTTTGTGAACTGGGTAAAATAATCGGTCCACCGCAACTCAGGGAGTAAGCTGTAGACCCGGTTGGTGTAGCAATAAGTAAGCCATCTGCCCAGTAAGAGTTGATAAACTCATCGTTCATGTAAGCATGGATGATCATCATCGCAGAGTCGTCCCTGCGGTGAATGGTCACATCATTCAGCGCAAAGTTCTCATCTCCAAAGAGATTGTACTTTGAAGCCAGGCTTAACACACTCCGTTTATCAAGCGTATAATTTTTGTTAATTAATGCTGCAATTGCGGTACGCACCTCATTTTTATTGATGCTTGCGAGGAATCCTAACCGCCCAAAGTTGATTCCAATCACCGGAATGCCCGAATCACGCACAAGTGCCAGCGTATCCAGCAAGGTACCATCACCGCCAAGGGTAATCAGGAGATCAGCCTTTTCAATCAGCTCCGCGTTGTCTTTAAAAGTGGTAAAGTCTGCGCAAAGCGTACATTTCTCTTTTATAAAGGCATGGTATTCCTGATAAATAACCGCTTTTATTTTGTAGAACTCGAGGGCATCAAACACCTCCTGTACATAGGGTAAAACCGTGTCATTAAATGCTCTTCCGTAAATTGCAATTCTCATGGAGGATTTTAAACGTTTAAATAGTTCATCAAAGAGTTGTAACGATCTTCCGAACCGTTATCAATCTTTGTGTTGTTGTAAACTGCCTTCACCTCATAGTCGTAACGTTCAAAGGAGGCGGTTATGCCCGACAGTTCCGTCTTGTTGATCTTAAGGGTTACTTCGAGTTTTGTGGAGTCGGGGAATGCCCGCACGAAGGAAGAGAGCACCTGTGCATTGTCGGCTTCTACAACCTGTGACATGTGCGCTAATGAATTGTTGCGGTTAGTGATTTCCAGCACAATCGTTCCACCGGGTTCCTGCAATGAAAACAGTTCGCCGGTAAATTTAATCAGATCCCTTTCAGTGATGGTGCCCAAAAAGCCATTCGCGGCATCCAGTACAGGCAAAATGCAAAGCTGCAACTGCCCCATCAAACGCAGCACATCGTAGATGTGTGTATCATGATAAACAAAAGGATTCAAAAGTGCTAGTGGCTGGTCCGCGATGCGGATCTCCGGATCACGGATTTCAAGCAGTTCTTCCTCGGTAACCACACCGAGGTACTGCGTATCATTCACAATCGGCATCTGATAAACCTTGAACTCATTCATCCTTGCCAGTCCCCGCTGAATATTGTCGGCCGGGCTTAGTGGTACAATTACGTTAGATATGAGTTCTGCAGCTACCATTTACTTCAATAATATTCGGTTCAAAAATTTACCCAGGTATTCATTGAATACCTCCGGGCGCTCCATCATTGGCGCATGCCCACATTTATCTACCCAGTTTAACTCCGAGTTCGGGAGCAGCTCATGAAACTCATGCGCAACTTCCGGCGGTGTCACCTTATCCTGCATACCCCAAATAAGAGATACGGGAATGGTGATCTTCGGGATCTCTTTAGACATATTATGACGAATGGCGGATTTCGCCAGCGCCAGAATTCTGATCACGCGTGAACGGTCGTTTACCGACTTGAATACTTCATCAACCAATTCCTTGGTCGCGGTAGCGGGATCATAAAAAGTATAAGCAACTTTCTCCTTGATGTATTCGTAGCTCTCACGTCTCGGAAAAGATCCACCAAAGGCGTTCTCATATAAACCGGAGCTACCTGTTAAAACCAATGCTTTTACATAGGCCTGGTGTGCAACCGTGAAGGATAGTCCGACGTGGCCACCCAGTGAGTTACCGATCAGGACAACCTGATTCAGCTTTTTATATTTAATGAATTTGAAAACGTATTTCGAAAGGCTCTTCACCCCCAATGTTAGTAGCGGGAGTTCATAGATCGGGAGAATGGGAACAAGAATATGATAACGATCTTTGAAAGAATCAATGGTTGCCTCCCAATTGCTCAACTCACCCATCAATCCATGAAGTAATACCAGGGTTTCGCCTTTTCCTGCTTCTATATATTTAAACCCGTTGTCTTCTATTACTTCGTATTTCATCTTTTGTATTAGTTTTCCACGCATTGAACCACAAGCGGCCCATAAATGTATCTTATAGTTTAAACAGTTCTTCAAACAAATACCTGCCGCGATAAAGATATGTCACTAAGTTAACAGACATATGCTACAATACGGCATCAAAGTCACATTTTTGTCCAATCAGGTGTTTAATTTCGAGCACAATTTATGCCAATTGCGATTTAACGGTTTCCGCAATTAATTTGCCGTCTGCCTTACCTGCAAGTTCTTTATTTGCCAGGACCATCACTTTACCCATATCTTTTACAGAGCTGGCGCCACTTTCCGAAATCAAACGTGCAATAACAGCTTCTACTTCCGCTTTATCCATCTGTTTAGGCAGAAAGTTGCCAATCACCTCAATCTCTTCATCTTCAATCTTCGCCAGGTCTTCCCTGCCTTGCGCTTTGTAAATGTCTGATGATTCTCTTCTTTGTTTAATCAGCTTCTGGATAATCTTTACTTCAGCATCTTCGGTAATCTCTTCTGCAGAGCCCTTCTCGGTCTTTGCAAGTAGTAAAGCTGCTTTGATAGCACGTAAACCCCTAAGTTGCGCCTGATCTTTAGCAAGCATTGCTTTTTTGATCTCCTGATCAATAGTATTGGAAAGCATATTGTTCTGTATTAATGTAGATTATTTTTTATGCGTCAATGATGCCGATGCCTGCGCTGTCGGCATGATCAGCATGTCATTTATGTTTACGTGTGCCGGCCGGCTGGCCACAAACCAGATCGCATCTGCAATGTCCTGCGCCATTAACGGCTCAAGTCCTGCGTACACGCCTTTGGCACGTTCCTCGTCACCTTTAAAGCGCACCAGCGAGAATTCCGTTTCCACCATCCCTGGATTTATCGCCGTTACCTTAATGCCATGTGGCAGCAGATCCATGCGCATGCCTTTATTCAAAGCATCAACGGCATGTTTGGTCGCACAATACACATTGCCATTCGGATAAACCTCTTTTCCGGCAATGGAGCCAATGTTCACGATGTGCCCGGCTTTGTGCTGGATCATCCAGTTGGAAACAACTTTGGTCACATACAGCAAACCTTTAACATTGGTGTCAATCATGGTATCCCAGTCATCGGTATCACCTTTATCAATGGGGTCCAGACCCTGACTAAGTCCGGCATTGTTAATTAAAACATCTACCTTTTTCAAGGCTGCTGGCAGCGACTCCAGCTGCGTGTTGATGACCGCTTTATCACGCACATCTGCCACCAGTGTTTGTACAGACACCTGATGTTGTTCCTCAAGTTCTTTGGAAATTTCCTCAAGCAAAGCTTGTCTTCTGGCAACCAGCACCAGGTCAAAACCCTGCGCGGCGAACAATCGTGCACAAGCCGCGCCGATGCCCGAAGTAGCGCCTGTGATCAATGCTATCTTTGAATTCATATGTTTTATTGTTTCACAAAGCTAGAATTATTTCCAGCTAGCGGTTATTCAAAAAACAAACTAAATGTCACATGACGTAACATCAACTTATTCAGCGGTGCTGAATATGGGTTATTGTTGTCGTGCTCAAGGATGCTGTTAAATGTGGAGGAATATTTAAGTTCTGGCGACATTTTGAAGTGCTCAAAATAAAGGTCCATACCCAATCCGCCTTCATAAGAAAGGAAGTTCTTTTTGTTTTGCAGCAGCATTTCCAAAGGCGTCTTCCCTTCGTTGCTCCGCTTCTTGGCAGAGGTGATGTCCATAGAATACTTCAAACCACCAATCATGTAGGCACGGAAGTTTCCTCTACGGTCAGACTTTAGCTTAAAGCTCAGCGGCACATCAATCATGGTCGTTTCTATGACTTGCTTTACGGCCGCACGCGCAGGTGCATCCGCTACAGATTCATCCCTCATAAACTGGTAGTTCAGGATCCGGTCATTGAAAACCAAAGTTGGTGTTAAACGAAGATCGATATGCTTGCTGATACGCTTGTTTACAATGAAACCAAGGCCATAACCAACTTTGTTTTCCGCATTGATGTACCGGAAACCATTATGCAGGGCTGGTCCGGGAGGATTTTGCGAAAGGTCGTAGTATGGATCGAGCCAGTCCAGCGTTTTTAATGTCTTGTATTCCGAGGAAAGTACTTGAAAAGTAAATCCGAAGTTAAAGTCTTTTTCGTCAACACCACCGCCCCAGTTTTGCGCCTTTGCACTCATCATTGTACCAAAGCATGCAAACAGGAGTATTAAGGTTTTTCTCATTTTATACCAGTATAGATTGAACTTATACCAAACGTTAAAGTAATCTGTTTAGTTTGACTGAAGCCAACCCTTTCCATGAGTTGTGTAAATGCGGCACCATCCGGAAAAGCCGCAACAGACTCAGGGAGATATTGATACGCACGTGCATCTTTGGAGAACACCTTCCCAAAAAATGGTGTAATATGTTTGAAGTAAAAGTTGTAAAGCTGCTTCACCGGAAAACCCTGCGGCTTTGAAAACTCCAGAATTACGATTTTGCCACCCGGTTTCAAAACCCGCAGCATATCGGCAAGCCCTTTTTCCAGGTTTTCATAATTCCTTACGCCATAGGCTACGGTAATCGCATCAAACTCATTATCCTCAAAAGGCAACATCTCCGAGTCGCCAAGTCTTACCGAGAATACATGATCCAGCTTGCGTTCCTTTATCTTGCGTTTAGCCACCTCCAACATACCTGCGGAGATGTCAACACCGGTAACTTGTGTTGGCTTAAGAATCTTGATGGCTTCAAATGCAAAATCCCCGGTACCGGTTGCCACATCCAGAATGGACTTAGGCTGTTGTGCCTTCAGCTGCCGGATGGCCTTCTTCCGCCATAGAATGTCAATGCCAAGCGACATGAAGTGGTTAAGGAAATCGTAGGTACCCGAAATGTTATTGAACATGGTCGCTACCTGTTCCTTTTTGGTAACCGTCTCACTGTTGTACGGAGTTATTTTTTCATTCATGGTGATTGGCAAAGATAAGTAATTGTTGAAAACTAATTTTCTACCTTTGTGAAATGATTATAAAATCAGCAACATTCGTTTGCAGCAATACCAAGGTATCGGCATTGCCCATCGCAAATATGCCTGAGTATGCCTTTATCGGGCGCTCCAATGTAGGCAAATCTTCCCTGATCAACATGCTTGTCAATCAGCACGGATTAGCCAAAACTTCCCAGAAACCCGGAAAAACCCAGCTTATAAACCACTTCCTGATAAACGAAAAGTGGTATATCGTCGATCTTCCAGGATATGGCTACGCTAAAGTATCCAAGTCCAGCAGAGAGGCCTGGGAAAAGTTTATACGCAACTACATCACCAAACGGGAAAGTCTGCAATGCATTTTCGTATTGATCGACAGCCGTCTGGAACCCCAAAAGATTGATATTGAATTCTGCTGCTGGCTGGGCGAAATCCAGGTGCCCTTTGCGCTTGTATTTACCAAAGCCGATAAACAGTCCGCGCCAAAAACAGACGCAAATGTCGCCCTGTTCAAGAAACAACTATCCGGTTGGTTCGAGGAGATTCCACCATATTTCGTAACATCGGCCGAAAAGAGCCAGGGTAAAGAAGCTTTGCTTCAGTTCATTGAAGAAGTTAACCAAGACTTCGTCATGCCTGTGCTAACGCCAAAAGAAGATTTATAGCAGATGAAGAAATTCTTTTCGCTGGTGTTGTTTGCCCACTCCATCTTCGCATTACCCTTTGCGATGATTGGTTTCTTCCTTGGCGTAACCACTACAACACAACCATTCAACTGGTTCCTGCTGCTGCTGGTACTGCTATGCATGGTGTTCGCGAGGAATGCCGCTATGGCATTTAACCGTTACCTGGACCGCGACATCGATGCGAAGAATCCGAGAACAGTGATGCGCGACATCCCTGCAGGAAGGGTCTCGGCAAATGAGGCGCTGATCTTTGTTGTGGTAAACTGCCTGCTTTTTATCACTGCAACCGCATTCATCAACAAGTTGTGTTTATATCTTTCGCCAGTCGCGTTGTTTGTAGTACTTTTCTACAGCTACACCAAACGCTTCACCGCACTATGCCACCTGGTGCTTGGCCTGGGTCTATCCTTAGCACCTATCGGAGCTTACATCGCCGTTACCGGAAAGTTTGATATCGTACCTGTGCTTTACTCCTTTGCCGTGTTGTTCTGGGTAAGTGGTTTCGACATCATCTATGCCCTGCAGGATGAAGATTTTGATCGCGCTGAGCGCTTACATTCCATACCCGCAGCATTGGGTATCAAGAACGCTTTGCGTCTGTCTGTCTTTCTACATGTACTCTCTGCAGTATGCGTTATTCTGCCCATCTTCTTTTCGCAGTTTAGTTTTGTTTATTATATCGGCGTCGCCTTCTTTTGCTTCATGCTAACCTACCAGCACTTACTGGTAAAGCCTACGGACATCAGCAAGGTAGACCGTGCATTTGCCACCACAAATGGCTATGCTTCCGTTGTTTTCGCATTATGCTTTCTGCTTGATGCGTTTTTAAGAACCAATTATAACTTTTAAACCATGATCGATTTAATTATACCGAAGAAAACCAGAACCTATATTCCACAAGAACTCGAAATTAAATGGGAAAATTTAAGCCCCATCTTCGAAGAATTAAAGAACCGCCCTTTGCCAACTGTTGCTGACTTAGAGCAGTGGCTGAAAGATAAAAGTGAGCTGGAAGCTGCACTGGAGGAAGACTTTGCCTGGCGGTATATTAAAATGACATGCGACACCAACAATGAAGCGCTGGTTCAATCCTTCCAGTACTTCGCTACGGAAATTGAACCGAAGATTGCACCGATAAACAATGAACTCAACATCAAACTCGTAAATCATGAGCTGGTTGATGAACTGGATCAGGACAAGTATTTCGTGTACCTGCGTGCAATCAAAAAAGCATTGGAAATCTACCGTGAGGAGAACATTCCATTGTTCACCAAACTTCAGGTATCACAACAAAAATATCAAGCCATCAGTGGTGCGATGAGTGTAGTAATCAACGATCAGGAATATACCCTGGAGCAAGCAGCAACCTTCCTGAAAGATGTGAACCGCGAGGTTCGTCAGCAAGCATGGGAGGCCATTCAACAACGCAGATTGGTAAACAAAGACGAGCTGAACGTGCTTTTTGATGAGCTGATCACTCTACGTCACGAGGTGAGCCTGAATGCTGGCTTTGAGAATTACAGAGATTATATGTTCCAGGCTCTGGGCCGTTTCGACTACACCCCTAAAGACTGCTATAAGTTTGCGGAAGCCATTGAAAAAGAGGTTGTACCGATCCTTAAAGAACAGGCAGATAAACGTGCTGAAGATCTGGGCCTATCACCGCTTAAACCATGGGATATGGAGGTAAGCACCAGTGGTAAACCTGCTTTAAAGCCTTTTACCAGTGGCGAAGAGCTTGTGGATAAAACCATCAGCTGCTTTGAGCGCATCGATCCGAAACTCGGACAAATGCTGGCAACGATGAAAGCAAACAAGCTGTTCGACGTGGAAAGTCGCAAGGGCAAAGCACCAGGCGGTTACAACTATCCACTTGCAGAAACCGGCGCGCCTTTCATCTTTATGAACTCTGCGAACACATTGCGCGACCTGACCACGATGGTTCACGAAGGCGGACATGCGGTCCATACGTTTTTAACGGCCGACCTGGAGTTGAATGACTTCAAACATTGCCCTTCAGAAGTTGCAGAACTGGCTTCCATGAGCATGGAGCTGATTACGATGGACCAATGGGACGTTTACTTCGACAAAGAAGAGGACCTGATCCGTGCGAAACGTGAACAGCTGATTGACGTATTGAAAACCCTTCCATGGGTGGCGGTGATCGACCAGTTCCAACATTGGATCTACACCAATCCTGGGCACAATGCTGCAGAACGTGAAACTGCTTTCAAGCAAATCTACAGCAGATTTGGCGCAGGCTTTACCGACTGGGAAGGGCTTGACGCTTCATACGGAAATCTATGGCAAAAGCAATTGCATTTGTTCGAAGTGCCTTTCTACTACATCGAATATGCAATAGCACAACTTGGTGCCATTGCCATCTATAAGAATTACAAGGAAGATCCGGCGAAAGCGTTGAAGCAGTATCTTGATGCACTGGCACTTGGTTATACCAAACCAATGAACGAGATTTATGAAACTGCGGGCATTAAATTTGATTTCAGCGTGGACTATGTTGCAGAGCTTGCCAGCTTCATTAAAAATGAATTGGCCAAGTTGGGTTAGTAATACCACAATTTATTTAAGTTTGAACTCATAAACTACACCCATACTGAAATATGCTTGAGCAACTACTCAGAAAGAAATCCATTACTAAAATCTTAGAAGATGCAGAAAAGGGCTATGGAGAACATGGCACTTCACTTCATAAAACACTTGGCGTTCGAGACCTTACTGCATTTGGTATCGCAGCGATCATCGGCGCAGGGATTTTTAGTACAATCGGGAAAGCCAGTGCCGATGGCGGTCCTGCGGTAATCTTTCTATTCATCTTTACAGCTATTGCGTGTAGTTTCGCCGCTTTTGCCTATGCCGAGTTTGCCTCTATGGTGCCGGTTTCAGGTAGCGCTTATACCTACTCCTACGTGGCTTTCGGTGAGCTCGTGGCCTGGATCATAGGCTGGTCGCTGATCATGGAATACGCCGTAGGGAACATTACCGTTGCCATATCCTGGTCCGATTACTTTACGGGCCTGCTCTCCTCCATACACATACCAGCGTTAAACATCACCGGCATACACCTGCCGGACTGGATGACGATGGACTACCTTACCGCTTCCAACGCACACAAACACGCGGAAGCACTGGTGAAAGCCGGTAAAGATTATTCCAACCTGGATGATGCAACAAGGATCGCCAACAACGCCTGGATTACCGCACCAAGAATCGGTGATTTCCATATCGTAGCAGATTTGCCTGCACTGGGCATTATCATCTTCATCACCTGGCTGGTATACCGTGGTATGAAGGAATCCAGAAACGCAAGTAACGCCATGGTGGTTATCAAACTGGCCGTTATCCTGCTTGTGCTTTCCGTAGGGGTGTTTTATGTTGATGTTCGTAACTGGGATCCATTTGCACCCAACGGTGTTAGCGGAATTCTAAAGGGCGTATCAGCAGTATTCTTCGCCTACATTGGTTTCGATGCAATATCCACTACAGCAGAGGAGTGTAAAAACCCGCAGCGCGATCTTCCAAGAGGTATGATGTGGGCCATTATCATCTGTACCCTGCTCTATGTTGCTATTGCTTTGGTGCTTACGGGCATCGTGAACTATAGCCTGCTTGCCGTGGGCGATCCCCTGGCCTTTGTTTTTGATCAGATAGACCTGAAGCTGATGAGTGGTATCATTGCTGTAAGTGCCGTTTTTGCGATGGCCAGTGTGTTACTCGTTTTCCAAATGGGACAACCAAGAATCTGGATGAGCATGAGCCGCGATGGTTTATTGCCTAAAGCTTTTTCAAGGATACACCCTAAATACCAGACCCCCTCTTTCGCAACGATCGTTGTGGGATTCGTGGTTGCTGTACCGTCACTATTTATGAACCTGACCATCGTTACGGACCTTTGTTCCATCGGCACACTGTTCGCCTTCGTTTTGGTGTGTGCGGGTGTATTGGTGCTGCAGGACAAAAAAGATATTCAACGTAAGTTTAAAATTCCTTACGCAAACAGTAAGTACGTGATACCGCCGGCAATTGTTGCAGCATTAATATTGTGTTTCACTGTTTTCCGCACGGAAAGCACGGCCTTCCTCACCAATAAAGCACAACTCTACACGCCTGTTAGCTTCGTGACTTCGCTGGACGCCGTGGAACTTAAGGCAGTGCAGGAGCAGATTGTTCAGGACGAGCTAAAAGCTAACCTGATTGAGAAGAATGTGGACACAGAAGCTTACTTGAACAGATTGAACAACGCGCAGTACCAGGATTTTGTGGATCGCGCAAATGTAGATCAGGAGAAGAAATACGAATATGGCTGGAGCTTATTCAAACATAAAATTCCAATGTGGATCTTTTTTATGATGTGCTGCGCCATTACCTATTTCTGCATAAAAAAGAACCTTTCTTTAATCCCGGTTTTAGGCCTGATGTCTTGTTTATACATGATGTGTGAGTTGGGTATCTCCAACTGGATCGGCTTCGGTATCTGGCTTATTATTGGCCTTGTAGTTTATTTCTGCTACGGATATAAACACAGCAAGCTGAACAAGGACGTTAGTTAAGATTTAGTTGTTATTTCCTGCAGGTTTGGCATTTATGATTTCCCATTTCGTGAACTTAGCGCTTATGCCCTTTTCCTCACCGGCATAAGCGGTAAGACTTACTACGCCATCATTTGCCTCAAATACGAGTCTGGCAGGATCCTTTTGGCCATCGGGTTTCGGAACATACCCCTTATATTCGGCTCTGCCGGACATAAGTTTTTCGCTGAAAGTACATTCAATGCTTTCTATCTGCGTTTCAAACTCAACTTTATCCCCGTTTTCCCGAATGCTCTCTACCATGATTAATCTTGTGACAGGATTTACGGTTATATCCGTCGGGGCCGGAAGCTCATCACCATTGGGCGCAGATATACTGTTTGTAGAATACTTAATTATCTGACCACAGATTTCTTGTTCTGCGTTCTGCTTAAGTTGGATCGTTGGGTCTACAACTAAGCTCGTCGACAGCAGAAAGATGCCAACCAGGCCGATGATTGTCTTAGGGCTATTTTTCATAATTGGCTTATACTTTCCCCGAATATACCCTAATCAAACATCACTAGTAGTTGGTCTTCAACTATTTTCCATCCATTATGTTCTTTTTTCAGATACCATGCATTCTGAGCGCCCGAATTACTTTGACGAATTGTTGTTATACACACCGCCAGCGTATTTGTGCTATCCACAATCGCAGGTGAAAACGCAATTGTGCCCCTAACCTCGCGGCTTTTCTGCTTAAACAATGCGCCCCCACTGCCTTGCAAAGGGTAGTCTTCAATCCTAGCGGTGTCTATAGCAGTTAGAAATGACTTCCAATCAGGTGTATTGTAGATCCTGGCATTAGAAGTATCAATCCCAGATGGATTATTGAAGTTGAAGTTTGAAAACTCCTGAGCGCTGGCAATGTCCAAAACATTGAAGCGCGCCTTATTTGAGCTTAAACGTTCCATAACTACACGGTGAACTTGAATCTTATCCGGACTGAGTTGTTGCGCCTGAACGGTTGCACCCAGCAACGATCCCTTTTCTATTGCGGCCAGTAAGTAGATTAGCGAAGCTGTCCCATCCATCGTCGGCTCGTTGGTGCTGTAATCTCCGAAATCGTCATGATATACAACTAAGTCAGATTGAAATTCAGCATATTCATCCGGGCTATATAGCGTAATTCCAATCAGGTTTTTGTAAATACGGCCATAAACCGGACCATCAACCAAACCTCCGTCCAACGGGTATTTATAAAGATAAGTGAACGAAGAATGTGGATCTTCAGGTGTATCACCATGTGATGGAAGTCCAAATACCATACTTGTTCCCCAAGGGTTACAGCCGAAAAGCCAGTCAAAATTAGCCTGTTCAAACTCGGCGTAGGTATCGTCGTTACTTAACT